>ERZ890510.75-NODE-75-length-78327-cov-23.265306_pt1 | contig 78327 bp, 44 predicted proteins | sample MGYA00521265_ERZ890510 | MGnify/ENA primary metagenome ERZ890510 (study PRJEB32303, sample SAMEA104408624) | aquatic metagenome | biome: Brackish water; feature: Chemocline; material: water | place: Baltic Sea | collected 2014-10-26T21:54:00 | depth 110 m ... | reverse complement strand
TGGACGTTAGGGGATTTGAACCCCTGGCATCTTCGTTGCAAACGAAGCACTCTTCCAACTGAGCTAAACGCCCCTGTAATTCAACCTGTGAGCGCTCCCCTTTTGAGCCTTCACATTAAACATAGTGCTTTTATCAATGTAATGATTGATAATTGTCAACGATTAGACAAGGTCAATGGTTGCATCTCTATCTGGACCTACACCAATACTAGTGCAAGGAACTCCCATCAAAGACTCAAGTTTAGAGATATAATTCTGTGCTGCTGCTGGAAGTGCTTTGAATCCAATTCCATCAGAATTGGCCTTCTTTGCAATCTCTAACCATTCGCTCAAAGAATGACCTGGGAATCCAGGCATTGAAATATAAATTGGTTTGCATCTTGCGATTGCACTTGCTGAAGATGGCATTTCTAGAATCTCTTTACCATCTAGTTCGTATGCTACACAGATTTTAATTTCTTCAAGTCCGCCTAAAACATCTAACTTTGTCAAGGCAATTCCTGTGAAACCATTGATTCGGTTAGCATGGCGCATTACCACCATGTCAAACCAACCACAGCGTCTCTTTCGCCCTGTAGTTGTACCAAATTCGTGACCCACTGTGCCGAGGTGATCACCATCTTCATCTTCTAATTCAGTAGGCATTGCACCGTGACCAACTCGAGTAATATAGGCCTTAGTGATTCCAATTACCTCGTTGACGTGGCCAGGATGAATACCAGCACCGTGAGAAGCATTTCCTCTTGATGTGACCGAGGAAGTGACAAAAGGGTATGTTCCTTGGTCAATATCCAATAAGCAACCTTGAGCACCTTCCAGAATAATGTGCTCACCTAACTTCAGAGCATTGTCGATCATTAAACCTGTATTACCGATTGAACCATCGTAATTATTCCATATCCAATTAACATCTGCACTCAAGGATTCTTCGCTGACCCTATCTTCTGAACCTGCAGCTTGAAGAGATGCATTCATTCTTGCAACTGTTGACATAATCCATTGAGCATCGTTAATGATCTCATTGAGATCTCCAAAGCGAAGGCCAATTCTGTTAATCTTATCTGCATATGTAGGACCAATCCCTCTACCCGTAGTTCCAATCTTGCTGTCTAGACTGTCCATGAATCGGTGATATGGGAGGATAATGTGAGCTCTTTCACTGACATATAATCTGTCACCTCTTGGGTCTTCACCTGTCGATTGTTTCCAATCGGCAAGTTCCTTATCGAGGACCCATGGGTCAACAACCATTCCATCTCCTAGGACAAGATTACACTCTTTTCGTGTTATCCCGCTTGGTAATAAATGGAACTTCAGTACTTTATCGCCAATGACAACCGTATGCCCTGCGTTATTACCGCCTTGGAATCTAACAACCCAAGACGCCTGTTCGGCAAGGCGGTCAACTAGTTTTCCTTTTCCTTCATCGCCCCATTGGGCACCTAGAATGACAGTTGCTGGCATTAGAGTCTCCTCATTCTGCGGGGAATGCTGACCGTCTTTGAACTATATCCTTACAACCTCTAGATATTTATGGTAAAATTCTCAATTATTTTTCATCCGATATTGATTGATAGCGGTTATAAATGGAACAATAAGACCTTACTTTATTAATTGTAGAACAAAGAAACTATTGTATTCGCCTAACGCGTATTTTTACGCTTGAATGACCGCATGCACCTCATTAGTGATAGGGCAATCCAGCGAGGAGTTTATATAAGGCGGCGTTTACTAGTTAACTAAGAGTTGAGAAGTGATGAGTCGAAAACAAGTAAATATGGAACCTGCATCTTCAAAGAAAAATCAATACCATGGAGGTGACGACTTAGAACATCCTCCGCGCCGAACTTTAGAGGGCCATACTAGACCTTGTGAGGAGTGTTTTGCAGTTGATTGGAATATGGATGAAAACAGAGGAGAAATCGTCTGTAACTCCTGTGGCCTTGTTGCTGCAGAGAATGTGATCGATCCTGGCGCAGAGTGGATTAATGGCGATAGCGGCCAAGATAAATCAAGAGTTGGTGCACCTTTGACCTATACACTGGCCGACAGAGGATTGAACACAACTATTGATGTAAAGGATTTGAATTCTGGGCAATCTGGAAGACTCGGCATGTCCAATCAAGCAAGACGCGATTGGAGAAGAAGAAGAGTCGTTGATGAAAGAAGTAAAACCAGAAAGAGTCGTGAGAGAAATTTGGTTATGGCTAATCAATTCATTAGAGACAAATCAGGTTTACCACGGCCGTTACAAGAGGAAGTTGCCCGCATATACAGGAAATTATCCACGGAGGGTTTCGTTACCGGCAGATCGATTGCTGGTGTTTCAGCAGCTTGTACATATTTAGTCGCTAGGCAGGAAAGCCTACCAAGACAGATTTCACACATAGCTGAATCCTTTGATATAACTGAAAAGGAATTATCTCGATTGATTAGACAAGTATCCAGAAAAATGAATATGCATAAAATTACTTCCCCGGACCAATTCTTTGACAAGTTCATCTCCGATTTACAATTGCCTGCCAACATCCACATTCAGGTCAACAACCTTTGGAGTATTATTAAGCCGCATGACGATATCTGGCAAGGAAAGAAACCGATGGGAGTTGCTGCTGCTCTAATTTACAAAGCATCGAATGAATCTAGCAATCCAAGAACTCAATCTGAAGTGTGCGCTGTTGCGAATATCTCAGAGGTCACATTACGCGGATTACTGCGTTTATTTGATGGTCTGTTGCAACAACTTGGCCATGAATCATTGCAATGATTGATACTTTTCAGCAACAACCTTGATGAATCTAGGGCTCGGAGACTATAATCATGGGATTCAAGGCCAATGCACGCAAACATCAAAAAAAGTCTGGTGATGAATCAAAGAAATCCTCTACTTCTGCAAAGGAAGGAGCAATTCCGTGTGGCAGAAAATCCTGTGAAGGGTTTGCCGACAAGGACATGGGAGGTCGCTCCCTCTCCGTTGATAATGCAATAGAAATATGGGGCGATAGCGGCTATACCGAGCGAAAAGGACGTGTTCGCGTCTGCAAGCCTTGCTACAAGTTGTGGAAGAAGGAAAACAAGTCCGACAAGGACACATATTGAGTTTCTTTTCACTTTCACTTTTATCGCAGGGTGTGGGAAAGAAAGTAGTACCTACGCCTTTCATTTCGGTTGTATGAATAATAGAATTGTACTACGAAGCCTCGTCACATCCGATGGATGTTTGACCGCAATGGATGATGGAATGATCGTCTGGAAACCGACACTCGGCAGGCGTCAACAAACAAAGTTAGATTCATTAGTGACAGTCATGTTGGCCTTTAAAAATTTCAATAACCGCCTAGAGAGCATCATCGTAGGCGATAATAGTGGAGGTATTACTCATTTATCTATTCCTTGTCTTGAAGTGATAAACAAATTTAATCTGGAAGGAGAATCAATCCGCTCAATATGTTCGGCCAGTGAAAGCACACACCGCTTGCTAGCTGCATGCCAAAGCGGCTCAATATGGGTGGTTGGAGACCAAGTCCCCAGTAGGAAGATACTCCTTTTCCAGAACGAGGGGCCGATTACAAGCATTAGAGTTAGCAATAACGAAATTCATTTACAAAGTGGATGGCAACGTCGGGTACTAGATTTTACTGGTTGTGAATTATCTTACCATGATGTTTCTGCCAAGTTCAAGAAAAAGGATGAAATTAGGGCAGTTCGAAGGGCCCATTTACTGGAAGCGGATAAAAATAATTCATATTATCCGGCTACGCCAACCTTAGATATTCCGGCTGCTGCTTAAGCGGATTCTTTTTCTTCCAGTGGCCAATGAGTTCTCGGAGTCAACCATAATGTTGAACGTGCAGGTCTTGCCCATGTTGAAGGTGGAGTACCGCCATCATCAATACAACTTTGATAGAATTCAAGATGACGTTTTAGAACTTCAGCAACATGTTTCTTGCCCCTTATAGCTGGACCTTGCATAGGTACAATTGCTGAAAGTTTCATCAACAATATTTTCTTGATATTATCTCTGAGAATCACTAGATTAGCACCAGGTAAATCCCATCTGCATGGTCTGTCAGCTCTTATCAGGACTCCACCTGCAATCAGTAAATTTTCTTGTGAAATATAATATGACATTCCATCAGTACTAATTCCATTGGTCAGCACTGCTTCGACTTCACAATCACCCAAGATAAATATTTCACCATCCTCAACCACTGAGGTTTCAATTGATGGCATGTCGGATTCATAACGATTAGCCCAAGTAGTAAAAAAATCTCCTGTTTGCAATGCTGCTTGCCCTTCTTCATGGATATGAACCGGTGCATTATCGAAGTATTGCGAAACATATTTGGATCCACCTGCGAAAGGATAGAGACGAGATGTAAGCAATATGCGGTCTAATTTTTCATCACCTAACACACCGATGATTCTCTCAACTTGTAGCATTTGATACCACGAAGTTCCTACATCGATTAGTATGTTACTCGCACTACCTTTGACCACTACGATGTTGGCATCGTGGTGAATTGCTGGCAGGCGGGTGATTCGCATCAACCGGTGCTTGAGCCTCAAGTGCTTCAATTATGCGCAATCAAAAGATACTTTGGCTTGAATAAAAACGAGCAACTCCGTATTGATTACAGGGTATTACTGCGGGTTTTGATTAAATAGAGGAAGTTGGTCGCCGAATACATGGCACGATTCCCTGAAGCAGAAGCTCGCTTGCTTCACCGTAAAATCTGCATGAAGTGTAATGCCCGTAATGCTATGCGTGCAGTACGTTGCAGAAAGTGTAGTTACAAAGGTCTTCGATTGAAGAACGTTGAGCGCAAAGGTAGCTGATTACCTTTTATCACTGACTATTTTCATCCGACAAAGAGCGTTAGCCTTATCAAAATTAATTGGGCTTTCAAAGTCCAAGTAGTGGTAAAAATAGTGACATCGGGTCACCGATTAGAGCGAATGGTATTATCGCCGGGAAGAGGAATACCAAAAGTGGTAATTTGTAACTGACCCAAACCATTTCCACTCCGAGTTCTTGTAATGTTGAAACATGAGCAAGCAATTCTTCATCGCTTGGAGTTCTTGATGGCGCTCTAGTTCGATGATGCACTGAAGTAGTCCCATCTGGCATTTCGATGACAGATGATAGCAGCCAAACATGAGAACCAACAACTCCCTTGAGTGGCATCATAGAGGCATGCCATGCCAATCTTAAATCTGATAATTTCTTGATATTACCGTTTGAAAGATTCTTAGCGAGAAGAATGAATGGTATTAGCAAGAAGATGAAACCACCCCACATTAACAATGAAATCGCAGGTGGTAATGAAATGATAGAATCTACTGTTGCAGATGAGTAGGTAAGGGGTAGTGCGGACCAACTTGGGATTAGTATTGCAACCCACATTAGACACTTAGCATCTGCACCACCATGAATTAATCTAAGCCTCCAGGCCAAATCAATTATCAGAATTGATGCACCTACAGCCAAGGTTTTCCACCAAAGAGCCCCCAATGTGGTATCGTTGCCGACAAGAACTTCTAATGGTAAAGACTGTTGATACAAAATCGCACCACAAATGACACCTGTAAGACTCACCATATACCATGATGTGACTATCAGGTCAAGTTTTGAACCGCGTAGAAGGTCGTTCAAACTCGGTCTGCCGATTACCGACATACTAGCATAAGCAATTACTGCAGAAGCCGTCAAAAGTATTGTCCAATCTGCACCCTGTACCATTAGATCTAGAGCCCAAATAAAAATCGCTGGCTTAATCCAGACAATCCAGTGCTCATTTTTGACCCTTCTTTCTTTGTGATCCATCCAAGCAGCCCACCCCATTCCAAATAGCAAAACAAGTACTCTGGTCCAGTTAAGAATTGCATCATTGCTAAGGGACATGCTATGCGGATGGTGGCAATCACCTTAAAGACGGCCTTCATGGAGCAACCATTACCCCCCAATGGAGGACCTCTCATGGATATCGAAACAAGACTAACACAAGTGGCTTCGGTCATAAAACAAATTGATGATCCTAAGGTTCCTCGTAACATCCGCCGCCAAGCAAAAGAGACTTGCGATTTGTGGCTCCTCAATAAAGCAAAGAAACTTGATGTCCGTATTGCAATGTCGCAATCAAAGTTGGAAGAACTTTACGAGGACCCAAATATTCCTCCAGAATTCGGAACACTAATTCTAATGATAAATACTGAACTAGAAAAGATTCTAACCGAAGTACTGTGAACTCATTCTTCCTCAACTAGTTCAACGAACAGGTTCAGTATCTTTCGTGATTCAGCATTGATTTTCCCTTCAATCAACGATTCCTTTAGTTCGTCATATTGTGTCGAAGTCATAGATTCCTTCGCCCCCTGCAGAATCAAATCTTTCTGATCTTTTGTAATTCTCCCATACTGAAGAACATGTTCTGCTGAATATTTAGACGACATCAAAACTACTTGCTTATCGCTTAATCCAAGAGTTGTTTGTAATTCCTTGAGAATTTTAGTCTCATATAATGAAATCTTTCCATCCTTGAGGGCATTTTTCCACGCTTCATCTATTGTTGGGGCTCTCTCCGACAGAAGTATTGCTATTGGCCTAGTTTCCTCAATGTTTTCCAGTACGATTTTAATTATTACTGCAAATGGTACTGCTAAAATCATGCCTAGAATACCCCATAACCAGAATGAAAATGCTGTTACTAATAATAGAACAACAGGTGATAGATCTAATGCCCTTCCAGCCCAACGAGTTTCTATGACATTACCCCACATTTGCTGATTGGTCAATAATAGGACCATTAGCAGAATCAAAGAGGTTGGGTCTAGCAAGATTAGCCCGAGAATAATTGGAGGCACTGTTGCAATTAGCGAACCGATGTAAGGAACATAGTTTAGCAGGAATGTGATAAGTGCCCATGTGAACCATAAATCAATACCGAAAAATGCCATTATTATACCAGCAATAACCGCAGTACCGACTCCAACTCCAGTTTTTACGATGATATATGTATTGACACTTGACTCAATTTGATCTCTTACCATCTGTACCTTTTCATTTGCTCCGCCTGGCCATGCGCGTTCTATTCTACCCGGCAGTAAACTGGCTTCGAAAATAATGAAAATTAGGAAGAACATCACAGTCAAACTCGTTGTCAGCGCACTGCCTGTACTCGACATCATCCCGGCCAGTACATCTGATAACTGCTGATTATCAGATAGCACTCCCATTTGAGATAAATCACTTGCCAAATCTGAATCAGGACCACCTACTGCATCCACTATCGCTGGACCAACAAAAGGCATATGCTTGATTTTCGACCACTTTTTATCCAAGAGATGGTTGTATTGTTGCATCTTTTCATCATCGCTTACCAAATCATCTGCTTGCTGATATGCAAAAAGTGTAGCACTGCTTACAATCAGTAGAGCAAGCATTAGCATTGTGAAGTATGATAGAATCACTGGAAACCCATTCACTGAAAGTTTATCAGCTCCTGGTTTCAAAACAAAATAAATCGCTAATGCGATGAAAAATGGTTGTAAAACACCTTGCAAATATATCATTGCAATGGTTAATACAGTTATTATGACCAAAACATTGGCTGCTGCAGATAAGCGTCTATCGAATAAATCAAAATCTGGAGTATCAACTGCATGCTCCATGTATCTCCATCCTCTTATCATTCTTCAAGATGACACCTAATAATGTGATAATTCACTCTTCTTGAGTAGAATCTTCTTTGCTCGCATCGTGTATTTTTGGCTCTGGTAATTTTAGAGAAAGTATTGCTGAGCAGAGCATAAGCAAACCGCACAAATGGAAGGCTGTATGGAAGTCCCATGGGTATGTGCCCTCGGAAGTCAATACCCAAACTAGACCACCAGAAAGTGGCCCTAGTATTCTTGCAAATGCTCCAAGTGATTCATTTGCCCCCATAACAACTCCCAATTCATATCCTTCTGATTTTGCATATTGGGCCAATAGAGTTGATGATGAGGGCTGGAATAGTCCACTACCTATTGAGAGGATACACGTTACTGTGAGTATGTGTAACCAAGCATAATCGGATTGTGAATAAGGTATCAATACAAGCCCAATACCAGTCAACAATGCTGCAATTGTAAGCAATTTCCGTGAGCCAAATTTCTTGGTCATTGGGCCGATTAAGAATCCCTGCGTGATAATTCCTGTAACTCCAATCATAGCAAATATGCGACCATTATCTGCCTCACTAAAATTAAGTCCGCCATCCACAATAGGCATACCTGTAAAGAGAATGAAAATGGCATGCATTACGGTGAAACCAAATGTGAATAACATCGCTACCCAGATAATCACTGCAATCGAACCTTCTCCAAGCATTTTCTTAGAATTACCATACATACTTTTCATCTGCTGACTCCAAGTCCTCGATGTGTCAACTTTACGCATATCGGGAGTTAATGATTCAGGTAAATTCCTAATTGCTACAAATAAGGAGACTGTAGATAATGCGCTCGCTAAAAGACAAGGCAATAAGTAGGGATAAGTCTCAAAAATAGTTCCTTGAAACGTTTCCCACCTCAATGCCGGTGCAGATAATTCCCCTCCCAAAAATGGACCTATAGTAAAACCTAAACCGAATGCAGCTCCAATAATACCCATCCTTGTTGCTAATTGTTGAGGATTGCTAACATCACCGATATATGCTCTAGCAACAGCGATATTCCCGTTGAAAACACCTGCTAGAAATCTCGCCCCAAGAGCCATCAACAATGTATTAGAAAGACCAAAGACGGCAAAAAATACTGTATTTCCAACTAGACCAACCATCAAAACTGGCCTTCGACCGATACGGTCACTCAGTGACCCCCAAAATGGAGAGAAAAGAAACTGGGCGGCTGAATAAGAGGTCATTAGTAATCCGACCCAAAGGCCTATTTCTGTCACTCCTTCCGCCCCTGCAAGGTCTTCTACAAGATAGGTTAGAAAGGGAATTACAATTCCAAACCCGATCATATCGATCATAGTTACGAGAAATAAAACAACCAGTGCGCCTTTGCTCGCATCCTTAGCCCTTACCGTGTCAACCATCATTCCACCCAGTTCAAGGGAAAGATTCACCCTTTTGTAATAGATGGTTGGAGATCAATAATGCCCCGCATTACAATCCACTGAGAGTATATTCAAGCCGGAGAAATTGATTTGGCTGCCGGAGTTAATCTGTCTATAACCGCTTCTAACCGTTCTACTAAACTTGCCTTATCAGAGTGCTTAACCAATGCATGCTGCATAACTTCATCCAAAGTATCAACTGCAATGATATCAATCATATCTTCATACTTGTCATCGAGCATTACATCCTGCATATTAGCGCGAGGAATAATCACTGTTTTTATTCCGCAACGCGCAGCAGCCTCTATTTTCGCAGTTACACCACCGATAGGAAGTACTTCTCCACGTACTGATAAAGAGCCAGTCATTGCTAAATCTTGGCGAATTGGAATATTCTCCAATGCTGAAATAACCGCTGTTGCAATGGTAATGGATGCCGAGTCTCCATCAACACCGTGAGTGTTAACGAATTGAACATGGATATCATAATCAGATACATCCTTGCCGGTTAATTTCTTGATTACTGCGCTAACATTTGTTACTGATTCCTTAGCGAGATCAGATAGACCTCCAGTAGCATGTATTTTGCCGCCGCCACCATGACTTGGAGTAACTAATGCTTCAACTGGAAGCATGATACCACTGAAATCGGACAACCCTGAATTTGCACCTAATACAGCCAAACCATTTACTCTACCAACTCTTTCACCAGTGCTGACTATTTGCGAATAATCTAATCTTCTTTCAATCATCCTATCAGCAACTTGTTGTTCAAGAGGTTTAGCAATCTCCCGTGCTTTTAGAACGTGTTCTGCTGTGGTTAGAGGAGCGTTTTCTTCCATTGCTAAATCTCCAGCAATACGGACAAGACCACCCAATTCACGTAGGCGTAGTGACAGTTTTCCACGTCGTCCTGACCTTCTTTGCGCTTCTCTTAAGATTATGCTGACTCCACTTTTATCAAAATGCGGGATCTCACGAGCGGTGTCAATATCTCTCAATACTTCTTGTGCGATGAATCTAATCAAACGGCGCCGGTTACGTGCAGTGTCAGGCATTTCTGAATTGACATAGACTTCGTACCCATATCCTCTAATTCTGCTTCGCAATGCTGGATGCATTCCTTGGATTGCATCTAGATTACCTGCTGCAATAAGAATAAAGTCACATGGAACTGGTTCAGTCTTAGTTAGAGCACCACTGGAGCGTTCTGAACGTCCTGAGATAGAAAAAGCCCTCTCTTGCATTGCTGTTAACAATGCTTGTTGTTCTTCCAAACGAAGTAAATTAACTTCATCGATGTAGAGAACTCCTTTGTTAGCCCGATGGATTGCACCAGGTTCAACTCTGTCATGAGCAGAAGTTTCCATTCCTCCAGATTGGAAAGGGTCGTGTCTTACATCACCTAGTAATGAACCGGCTAATGTTGCTGTAGCATCAATAAATGGAGGCGCCTCTCCTTGCTCATGCTTAACCAGTAGTTTTGGAATTCTGCTTTCATCAACCGAACCTAGACGGCTGCGGATAAACATGTATCCGAATGCTAGTAGAAAACCTCCGAAGAGAAGTGTCATGATGTCTCCAGATTGTATGGCTGCGATAAATAGTAGAAGACCAATTAATCCAAATGCAAGCAATAGTACCTTTTGTGATTTAGCCTTTTGTTGACGTATCGCTTCTTTTTGAATTTTGATGATTCTATCCCCGCGACCTGCCGGAACTGAACGAACTCTAGGTTCATTCTCATCTTCTTCATTCGGATAAATCAAAATATCTTCCAGTGATTCTGCAGGTAACAAGTCAGTCATTGATCTTGCTAGCATTGATTTACCTGTACCCGGGTCTCCAATCATTAGCATGTGTCTGCGTTGTTCTGCAGCTTTTTTGATGATGAGAGAACCTGCTTCCTGGCCAATCACTTGGTCTACTAATCTCTTTGGAATTGGAACATCAGCAGTGGACTCAAAATCAACATCCTTAATCCATTCTTCAATACTAAATGTTAAAATCTCATCTGAACCTTGGGGTTCTGGTGCCCAAATTGTGACTTCAGTTTCATCAACATTAACAGTATTATTCTCTTCGAGAACAATAGCCTTAGAGTCCTCATCTACAAGGCCCCCTGTATCTTCATTGTCTTCTGCCACGATATTCCCTCACATTGCTCCCCTTTAGGGGTTTAGCCTTCACAGTATTAGCAATAATACCTATAAACGGCCCACTCAACGCCTGTTGGCTCAAATTTTACCTTCTAGGTACTGCTGTCCGTAATGCTGCCATTGCTCCATTGTCCATCCTACTGGGATTCCAGCAGCAGGGATTGGCGGACCCATTACAGGCGCCTGTGCAATCACTGGTAGAGGCATTGGCATTGGCATTACTGCAACTGGTTGCTGGAACAATTGTTGAGTTCCACCATACATAGAGTTTGCAACTAAATCATCTGCAGGCAATTCACTGCCCCACTTGACGTCTACTTCTGCGGAATTTCCTCCGCGCATAACCATCAAACCAATCAATAGTGCTGCTATTATTGCGAATGCAACTACCCCAATTATCATCATCATGTTATCTGATTGACCGCTAGTTTCAGAGTTACCTTGAATCTCTTCACTAGGGCATTCTGCTCGTGGGTCTTCACAAGCTGGTCCGAGTTTAACATTAATTTCAGTTAACTGTGCATCTAATTCAGTCGTGTCTTCAGCAGATTCAGTAATTTGTAACTTCAATTCATCCTTGCTTGCTAGTAGATCTGCTAGGTAATCGCTAAACATGGTATCATCCATATCCGCAACTGCTGGCATCTCTTCTGTAATATGCCATTTGACACTTTCAAGGGCCTTGTAATCATCGCCATTACTGTCAACCCCGGTAATGGATAATGCGTAATAATCCATGTAATTTGAACCAGATTCCCTTGCAAATTGTCCTGCATTGGCTAGAGATGGGATGAGTAATTCTGAGGTCCAGCCGATATTCGACTTTGAAACATCAAGATCGTATTCCAAAAGACCATCACAAGTTCCGGTTAAATCACTACAGACATTCCAAGTAACTGATAGACTGGTAAAGATTGGTGAATCTTCTGTAAGTGTCATTGCTACAGTTGGTGTTTGTCCGACATATGTGTCTGTGACTGCGACAAACATGTGACCTGAGCCATCATTATCTGCTGATATCATGAATGGATATGCATCAAAGACTACAACTGATATCTGGTAAGAGTTTGTATCGTACTTGTCGCTTGCCATTAAGGTGATTGTTTGGTCTCCAGTCTCATCGAATAGCAGTGTTAAACTGTTGTCAATCAAGCTGAACCTTGCTGCACCAGGTTCACTGGAAACAACTGTAACATATGCTTCGGAAGCATCATCATCAACATCACTAATTCTTGAACCGAGGTCGATTACCATTTGAGTTCCTCTCTTGATAGTAATTGATTCAATTCCGTCCATGTCTACACGAGGTGCATCATTGATTTCTTGAATCTTGATGACGATTGTTTGGTCGGAATATTGCTCTCCATCACTGGCTCTTAGAGTAAGTGTGGTTTGACCGTTTACATCATCGTCAACTGTCTCAAAAGAAAGAATATTGCCATGGATTTCTGCTGTAATAATTTCAGGGTTGGTATTATCTATTACTTGTATAGTCAAGGTACTGATATCCAAAGTTTGACCCATGTCGTCTGTATCGGTAACAAGCGATACTAGTGAGAGAATATCGTTACCACCTTCATCCACCATTTGAGTTGGAAGTCCTGCCCAACGAGGTTGCCCATTCTCAATGACGTTGAATAGTAGTGTCCCATATGGTAGTTCACCAGTTTCGCTATAATCTCCTCCGTCATCCATTTTAACTTCCATTCCTTGTTGACCGAGAGGGCAACCTTGAACTGAATCGTATGCAAAATTGACTTCAAGTTCTTGTGTAGTAGGGTGCCAAGCGACAAATGAAGAGTCATCCGAAGTGATTAGTAGGTTTGAAAGATGAGTCTCAGGATCATTGATATGACCTGTCATGTCAACCATTGTTGAAATATCACACATTACTGAAGGTACAGGTTCTGCGACAATTGTTGGAACGCCGTTTGCGAGTTTGAATCCATCATTCCCTGTTGAGACCTGCCATTCGCCGGTTTGCCCTCTAGAATCAACTGTTCGTGAGCGGATGTCATACCATCCGGCAGACATCTCAAGAACTGGTGAAACCACATATTCTCTTCCTTCATTATTTGTCCCTTCATAGACCACAGATTCGCCACCGCTGACTATTTCAGAAATCCATTGATTAGCACCAGTTTCAGATACTTCAATGTCAAACGACATAGTGTGAATGGTATCTACGAAATCATCCGCATCACCCTTTGCTAGTACTGAGAATTGATCTCCTCTTTCAACGATATTGCTATCGAGTACCGCAGCTTTCTTTGACAAAGGAGCCCTGTCATGGTCAATTTGTTGTAGTGCTACGTTATTTGCACTATTTGTTTCATCTACCAAGTTCTTCAAACGAACTCCGAAGGTAGTTTTCCAAGCAGTACTAGGAAGAGATGATGTATCAAATGTTACTTGTACTGTTTGTGTTGCTCCCATGTTTAGATTATTTAGTTGCTGGTTATCAATTGCAATTTCGTTTATTCCGCTCTTGTAAAAGAATTCAACATCTCCACCAGCAGTGTAATCTAAATCACCTACATTACTAATTGTAGATTGCAAGGTTAGAACATCTCCTGTGACATATCCAGCTGACCCTGCTGGGTTTGTAATCTGAACTGCACCTGGAGTGAGATCCATCTTTGGACCCATTGTAGAGTCGATTGCATGGTAAACGTGTTCTGAAGTACCACCTGCTGAAACGCTGTTACCGGACATCAATACTCCGACAACAATTGCCTTTGACAATCCACCAGGAACTACTGATACTGGCACTGAAGACCAAGTTTGAGATTGCGAAGTTGCAGTTGGTGTAACGCTAGCAAAGGAAGTTCCTGTACCTGCGTTCTTAGATTTGTATGTGTCACCAGAGGTTAACCAACCCATCCAGCAGTTGTAGCCATGTGGAATTCCACTTGTGTAAGAATAACCTGTACATTCTTCATCAACAAGGGCTGCGTATAGTTTCATATTGCCTGCTGGACTTGCAGTACCAGTGTATTTGTATGAAATATCAATATCATAAGTTCCTCCACTTTGACTGATAGATGCACTCATTCCGTAGTCGTTAGTAGTAGAAGCCATTCCGCCACCAGAAGAAAACAATGTATCATAGGTATCGAAGTTTGCTGATGCACCAACTTGGTTCTTATCTGTTCGGTCACCGAAGTAAGCATCTGGTGCTCCACCAGTTGACCAAGCCCAGTTGTAAGGTGATACCGCTCCAGCACGTGCAGTATCTGTATCCCCGTAGGAAGAAGACATGTATGTGATGTAAACATATTCGTCAGGGTGAAGTCCCTTGACTGCGTGATGTGCATCAGAGCCTCCACCGGTCTTGGAACAGTGGCCACAGTTATCTGAAGAGATATATTGGCCAAAGACAACATGCCCCGGACTTGTTGCCGAGGAAGCATATTCGATAATTGGTTCATTTTCAAGGTTTTCATTTATTTCAAGTGCATTCAATTGTGCAGTAAACCCCATGGATAAACTACCCAAAAAGAGTGCAACTATAGTTAGCGCAAGAAGGCGAGCGGACATCTTCATGATTTACCGACAAATCCGAAGGTATTTTAAAGCGTCGTACAGATGTCGGTTTTATATAAATCGGAATTAGTGCAATAATAGGAATTAACCTAATGCAGTATCCCGATTAGAGTAATATTATAGTTATTAATGCATAATTATCTTGAAATTGAAATCATTAATCGGAATTGTTGTAACATGATGCTGTCTCGCAGGCACATGGATGACAGCAATTGGGTAGTTCTTAGCGAGCCGGAAGGAAAAATCTATGTCATCGAATTAGCGGAAGGTGTTAGCAAAATAAAAGGCATTGGAGTCATAGATACAACTGCCACTCTCGGTCAATTAGAGATTGGTGATTCAGTTCAATTCGGCAATAAATCTTTCACAAGAGTAGTTCCTAGACTAACTGAATTAACCAGTGGAATGAAAAGAAGAGCACAGACTATTTCTGCCAAAGATGCAGGTCTTTTTATCGCTAAATTAGGAATTGGACCAGGCGATCGTGTTCTCGAAGCTGGCCTTGGTAGCGCAGGACTTTCCATGCATATCGCTCGCTCACTTGGAGACTCAGGATTACATGTCACTGTAGAACCGCGTTCTGAACATGCAGAAGTTGGGCTTGAAAATTTACGCAGAGCCAAGGGGATGTGGCCACAATTTCCGACCCACCACCATGTCGAAGGTTTCATTGAAGAAGTAGTAGATGATATCAAAAAACACAGCGATAGTTTTGATGTTATTATCCTTGATTTACCTCAGCACGCACCTGCGATTGAAGCAGTTGCTCCCCTACTGTCAATCGGTGGTAGAATTGCTTGCTATTGCCCTGTAACAAGCCAAGTGGAATTGGCTTGGAAGGCTTGTGAAAGTGCAGGATTAGTAGTTGAATGGGCGGGAGAATTAATGGAACGTAGATGGGGTATGGCAAGTAAAGGTGGCATGAGACCAGTCAATGGTGCATTTGGCCATACAGCGTTCCTTCTATTCGCTTATAGAAAGCAATGAATCTTTGATTCAAACAATTATTCAATCACTCTGATTTTGTGATCACAGGAAGGACAACTGAAACGGAACGGTACAGTAGAACCACGTGGTACGCCCAATTTGCTCTCACATTTCGGGCATGAAACTTTGTTATCCTCACTCATCCTACACTCATTAAAGCCAAGTTCTTCTTCCTTGGACTCACTCTCACTCTCACTCTCACTCTCTCTCTCATCCACTTCTTCATCTTCAGTAGTTTCTAATTCATTGTTTGATGAAGATTTATTCCTCATAGTTCTAACGACTGCGAGAAGAAGAATTGCCGCTAACCAGCCACCTGCTAGCACATTGATGCTGGCGCTATTGCTCAAGGAAAAACCCAATGGAAGTGAAATACCAGAAGGTGGTAATTGTGGACCTTCAATGTCTACTGAAAAGGTTCTTGAATCATCTGAATTAGTACTAGAACCAATTTGGCTGATAGCCCTAATAGTCAATTCAGCATGACTTTTAGTGCTAACTAAAGAATTAAATTGAACTGAGAAATCAACGGATTGACCTGGACCGAGTATATATTCTGAAGTCATTACTTGATCTGACAATCTTTGCCATTCAATAGAGAATAACCCATCACCGATTCCAACGACTGATAAATTACCATTAACAACTGAATTCGCTTGATTTGAAAGCGTCAATATCATACTCGAACCACCAGTATTTGGCACTGTTAATTCATCGTTTCCTATTGTGATGAAAATCGCACCTTGGTCACTCCATATTGGTTCAACGGTGTAGACTTCAGCCACCGTTTCAACGAAAGTTGTTCTTGCACTTGATGTCACTCTGAAATTGAAGATAGCGAGACCTGCTGCTGCATTTTCAGGAATCAGACAAGACCAACTAATCGCTTGACTTGATGCTCCTGCATCCAAGTTTAGTAATTCATAAACACCGCATTCAAAATCAGCAACAGTAGTCAGCAATAGATTATCAGTCCCTGTCCCACTATTGGTCACTACAACACTGCCGTGAATTGTTTCACCTGGTTTTGCACTATCATCATCGGAAATTACTGTAATGATTGCACCCGCTTGTAGAGATTCGATGGTGAGGTTCATAGAATCCATGACCGTTGTGTCTGTAGATGAAGATACTATCAAAGAAATTGACATTCCATCAGTAGGTGCTCCAGAAGAAGCTTCTCTGACGCTAAGAGTGATCGCTGATGATGCGCCAGCATCCAAACTGACCGCTGTTGATGATAATACAAATTCAAACCATTGCGCTGCCCCATTATCTTCTAAAGTAATATGCAGCGTATCGGAAGTGGTTCCAAGGTTTGTGACATCAAATGTCATTTCAGAACCAGAGAGTGGTCCTGCAACCAATCTTCCAGTTGTTGCTGAAATTAATACTTCCACCTTTTGTGAAATCTGTAAATCAATGGATAGACTTGCTGATGCACCATTCCCACCATAGGAAAATGTCAACATGTGTGAACCCGCAGTACTGCTTGAAAGCATGTTGACTGTGAGATTAACTTGTAAACTTTGACCTGCTTCTATCTGCGCACTAGAGTGACTTAATTCCACTTCAGCACCTGCCGGTAATCCAAACAACGAAGCCACTAGCGAGAGGTCTTGTGTTCCTGTATTGACCAATTGTACAGCAATTGTCGAAGACTGCCCAGGTTTTACTGAAATTCTTCCATCTAGTGGGCCGCTCATCTCAAGAGATGCAATCGGTTGAACATCTACGCCGAGGTTAGAGGATACTGTAAGACCTGAATAAGTGATAGAGAATTGTTGTATTAGTTGACCTAGTTGACCAATGTCAGCATCTGTGGAAAGCGTCCATAGTCCAACTTGACCGGATTCAACCAATACTCCAGTGGATGAAGTAATCAAAGTTGTTAGACCTTCATTATTTGCAACATCGAGATAATAGGTCACAGGTTCTGAACCAGAGTTATTTACTCTAACCTCATACTCAACAGCAGTCCCAGGAGTTACAGAAATACCACCATTAGGGACTACAATAGTAAAATCAATTAATTCATCTATTCCGATTGTGAATGAAAATGTTCCCGCTGTTAATGTAAGAGTGTCATCAATAACTGTTTCTGCACTAATTGTCAAATCACAGGAATCTGAAGCGGTTGCATTTTCTCCAACTACCAGTTGCAAACCGATATATTTGGTTTCTCCAGAATCGAAACCGTGAGGTGTCATTTCAAGTAATGAAGCAGTACATGGACCTCCATTAACACTTAATTGCATGGAATAGTTTTGATGGCCATTACCCAAGTTTGTTGCTTGAATTGTCGTATTTGTCGATGTTGCTGGAATGAAATCCTGTTCTTGTGAAAGGAATGCAAAGGAGACTTCGTATTCTTCAGTCACTTCGATGACAAGTAATGTTGATGAAGAGATATTACCTTCTGTTGAGGCGATGAAGAGTCTAAAGCCATAATAATCTGGTTCTGCATCAACTGGAACTTCAATCTGTAATGTAGATTGCATTGAGGCTCCTGCTGCAATATTATTCAACTCATCGGTTTGCCAAAACACATTCCAATTTGTCGGCAGATTTCCACCGAGTCCATTTGGTTGAATTGAGTTGCTACTTGTGCCATTACCTGTTCCGTTTCCTGTTCCATTACCCGTTCCGTTGCCTGTCCCGTTACCAGTGCCGTTGCCAGATGCTGCTGTTTGGTTTTGCCACCACCCAATCAAATCAGGCTCGTATTCAACATCTAGAAGGAATGTGTCCTCTACTGAACCATAATTCCATGCAGTGAAGGTTAGATTGGTATTTTCCCCTTGCTCAAAGGCTATACTCCCAGACCAATTATGTTCTAATGCTGGCTCATAAGACGGTAAAACAGATACGAAAACCGTTGTTGATGATGAAACATTAGCATCTGGCTCGGTGACTATAATTTCGAATGAGCCACTATCACTAGGAGTCCCCCCCTCACCGAGTCTAACTATAATCGTAGTATTTTTTGACCAAGTAGGAAATACATTGTCAACTACATCTTCACTAGCAATTATCTCCCAAACCGAAGAGAGTGTTGCTGAATTGATTGTGACGTTATAGGACTCAATTCCAGAACCATTGTTATTAATTGTAAGAGTGACATTGCTTGATTGGCCATCGCTGAGACTAACATGAGCCACATCTGTTGAGAGTTGAATCGATCCATCTGCAGCGGCTGAAAACGCTAACGGAGTTAGACTTGCAATAAGTAATACAACAACGAGAGCCACTGCACGGGTTGATTGTGAAGACATAGGACCAAAACTAGCGGGGTATCCATCCCACTTGAGAGGTTCGGCCCTTAGGGCCGGTATAATGGCTACATTTTGAGTTGTTAAACTTACTCAGGATTGTAATGCTGCAATCTTTGCTGAATCGATGACTTCCCAAGGAAATTCGCCGTTAGCACCCGGAACTCTTCCGAAATGACCACCAGCTGCGCATGGGGAATAGATTGGTCTTAATAAATTTAAATCACTTGTAATCGCACCAGGTCTGAAATCAAAAACAGTTGAAACTTTTTGAGCAATTTGTTTATCGGTTAGCGAAGAAGTTCCGAAGGTTTCAACCCTCAAACTCACAGGTTCTGCAACCCCAATAACATATGCTAATTGAATCTCACAAATATCTGCTAATCCAGCAGCAACTACGTGCTTTGCAGCCCATCTTGAAGCATATGCTGCTGAGCGGTCAACCTTTGAAGGGTCTTTACCAGAGAATGCACCACCTCCATGACGGCCCATGCCTCCATAGGTATCTACAATTATTTTACGACCGGTCAAACCTGCATCGGAATATGGACCACCCGGGTCTGCAAATCGACCAGTTCCATTTACCACTAGTTTGTAATCTTCATCGAGTAATTGAGCAGGGATTGAATATTTTACAACATGCTCGGTAACTTGTTGCTTAACAAATTCCAGTTCTTTTGCTTCATCACCATCAAATTGGTCTTTCAGATGCTTGTCATGTTGAATTGCAATAATTACGGTATGAACACGCTTGATATGACCTTCATCATCGTACTCAACTGTCACTTGAGACTTGCCATCGGGGCGAGCCCAAGGCAAAATCCCTTGTTCGCGCACTGCGCTAAGCCTACGAGTTAACCTCTGTGAAAGTGCGGCTGCTAGCGGAAAATAGCGACCTTTCAATTCAGGATATGATTCTGTTTCTGTGCAAGCATATCCGAACATTATTCCTTGATCACCAGCACCCTGTTGCAGTCCATCCTTGTTGACACCCTGAGCGATATTCGCCGCTTGAGTAGTAATATGGACTTGTACATCACATAATTCTTGTGACATTGCATCCATTCCAATAGCATGACTGGTATATCCAATAGCGGCTGCAGTCTTACGAGCAATCGCTTGATAATCCGGTATATCCCCTAAAAGAGAAACTTCCCCTGCAAGTACGATCAAACTACTGTCCTCTTTTCCTTTTACACAGGTTTCAACAGCAACCCTTGCATTCGCATCAACGCTAAGACATGCATCCACAATAGCATCAGAAATAGCATCACATAATTTGTCTGGATGTCCACTAGTAACGGATTCGGATGAGAACAGGTCAGCCAGCATATATCGCCCCTCAAGTCAATCATTTATGAATAATACGCCTATTATGGGTGAATAATATTCTCAAAGGTAATAGTTTTGTAATTAATTCATTCAACGAATAATCAATATACGCTTAATTACGCCAATTGCTGAACCGATGTTTTGATGTGAGGTAGACTTCCCCACAGCACCATGAGCCACTATGTGCCAACCGCATATCGAACCCATACTCTAGGCGAAATTCAGAGCAAAGGTGCCGAACTTGTTGATAGTGAAGTAACGATTGCAGGCTTTATGGAAGCGAATCGCGGCAAAGGTGCGATTTGTTTTGTTGACTTAAGAGATGGGACTGGTAAAACACAAGTATTCTTGAAACAAGATAATATCGGTGAAGAAGCGCTAGATCTAGTACAGCGAATGACCCGTGAATCAACTCTGCAATTTACTGGCATAGTTTCTGAGAAGCGCCCACCAAAGGCGAAGGAGGGAGAGCCTACGCCACCTCCAGCATACGAAGTCGTAGCAACTTCTGTCAATCTAATTGCACGTGCAGAAGCACCACTTCCATTGGGAGTTACAGATACAGTCCATGTAGAACTGGACACAAGACTCGACAACCGATTCTTAGATCTTCGTCGCACACATGTCAATGCAATGTTCCGTCTCCGTGGAAAGGTCCTACAGTATGGTCGTGACAAATTGAATAGTGAAGGATTTATTGAAACACATACTCCAAAAATAGTTGCTACCGCTACCGAGGGTGGCACTGATTTGTTTCCTATGACCTATTTCGATACCCCTGCCTACCTGAACCAATCTCCACAATTATTCAAACAATTGTGTATGTCCGGCGGCCTTGAGCGTATTTACGAAATTGGTCCAGCATTTAGAGCAGAAAAGCATGACACATATCGCCACTTGAATGAATTTATTTCATTTGATATTGAGTGTTCTTGGGCTAACGATGAAGATGTAATGGGTATTTTAGAAAGAATGATCCACCACATTTGGCAATCCATTTCAGAGGATGAAGAATGTCTAGCCCACATTGCTACAATCAATCAATTCCGAGCAACTCAAGATGAAGAACCAATCGAATTAATCGTACCCGAACTACCATTCCCACGTGTATCATATTGTGATGCTATTAGAATTATCAAAGAGAAAGGTGGAAAGATAGAATGGGGCGATGACATCGATGCTGAAAATTCGGATTTACTCGCTGTAGAGTTACCTCAATTCTATTTCTTGCCTCAGTGGCCTATGGAACTAAAACCGTTTTACATCCATCATATCGAAGGAGAGATGGGTAGCACTGACCGCCAGTTAAGTCGAGGATTTGACCTAAACTTTGGAAGGGACGAATTAACTTCTGGAGGTCAGCGTGAACATCGTATTGATGTTCTTATCGAGAACCTAAAGGATATGGATTTAGACCCTGAAGAATTTGAATTCTATGTTGCTGGATTCCGTCACGGAATACCACCACACGCTGGTTGGGGACTTGGTGTTGAAAGGATTCTAATGAAATTGACAGGAGCTAAGAATGTTCGTGAAACTGTTTTGTTCCCTCGCGATAGAAAGCGAATTTGTCCTTGAATTCAGAACAAGTGACCGAAAACAACGGCTATCTAAAGCCCCTCGCAGTAACATGGCCTGCGACAGAATGCAATGGGGTGCGGAACCATGGCAGTATGCTGATTTGTACATGCCCGAAGATGAATCTCCATACCAAAAGGCAGGTAATATTCCATGTGTTATGCTAATCCATGGTGGTTTTTGGAAAGAACAATTCACTTCTGAATTGATGAAACCTATCGCCGAGGACCTCGCAGAAGCGGGTATTGCGGCTTGGAATATTGAATTCAAGCGCTGGAAGGAAGGCGATGAAGGCGTCTGGATGGATACTTTATCCGATGTTCTGCGAGCATGGGGCCAACTTGCCCTATTACCGGGTATAGATGTCCAAAGGTCGATGGTCATGGGTCATTCCGCTGGTGGACATCTCGCCCTATTATTGGCAGCAAAGGCTGAACGTAAACCCTGGTTGGCCATTGCTCAGGCGCCGATTACCGACCTAATAGCAGCAGATGAAAGTGAACTCTCTGATGAGGGGGATGCTGTAAGAAAATGGATTGGATGCTCTCCTCAAGAGAATCCAACTCTTTGGAATCAATTAAATCCGCTCACTAATCCTGCTGATTGCCCGATTCTTCTAATTCATGGTTCTGAAGATACTGAAGTGCCAATAAGTCAATCTGAGGCTTATGCTAAAATGATGAAGCAGCGCGATGATGAAGTCAATGAATTATGGTTGCCAGGAGATCACTTTTCAATTATTGATATTGCAAGTGATGATTGGCTTGTGCAACTTAATGCAATTACTGATTGGCTCTGAGTCGTTTTTGAAAAGATTCTCTAAGGAAATGCCTATCATGCAATGCCGCGTGGCATGACGCATGGACCTTCTAGGCGACGATTATCCGTACTCCAATTCTGCTCTTAGAGGAAAACATGCTTTAGTGTGTGGAGCAAGCAAAGGAATTGGTGCTGCTACTGCGAAGATTCTGGCAAAAGCAGGGGCTAGTGTAACGGTCTGTGCTCGAAACACAGAGGCCTTGAATGAATTATGTGTTGAACTTTCAACACTAGGAAATGGTTCTCATTCCTCGCTCTCGCTAGACCTTGAAAATATACAAGCGATTAGACCTGCTGTTGAGGCACTGATATCTGAAAAGGGAGCGGTTCATATCCTAATCAATAATGCAGCCGGTCCGAAAGGTGGACCTCTTATTGGAGTTGATTTGGCCGATTTAGAAGGGCCTTTCAAACGCCACCTTCATGCATCACACACAATGGTTCAGTCTGTCGTTGCTGGTATGGAAGCTGAGGGTTATGGAAGAATTATTCAAATAATTTCTACTTCGGTAAAAGAACCAATTCCAAATTTAGGATTGTCCAATACCTTGCGCGGTGCAATGGCTTCATGGTCAAAAACACTGTCAAGAGAATTGCCTGCTTGTATAACAATCAACAATGTTTTACCAGGATTCACGGATACGGAAAGACTTGGTTCTCTAGCAGCATCTATCAACGAAAAAACAGGAAAAAGCGTTGAAGAGATTCAACGGGGTTGGATGGTTTTAGTACCAATTGGACGCCTGATAGACCCTCTGGAAACTGCATCTGCAATCGCATTCCTAGCAATGCCTGCTTCTGGCGGTATACGTGGGGTCTCTTTGGCAGTTGATGGCGGAAGATTGCGTTCAATCTGATGCACGACTTCAAAAACAAGAGCGGATGAGGTGAAGACATGGAAAGTTCAGTCAGCCCTGAAAGAGCCAAAATGATTCTTGAGATGCTCACTTCCGGAGGTGCAATGAGTGATATTAACACACCGTTAGCACTTCGATTAATTCCCCTTGCAATAGAACTTGAAGATAATGAATTAGCTGAAAAATTACTTGCCCATGCTGCTGAAGTAGCCGCTAATGAAGTTGAATCGGGATGGGCAAAATTCGAGTCACTTAAGCATATCAATGCCTCAGTAGACTCTTTCTATGAACTGGCAGTTGAATCTGAAAAGATAACAGAAGCACAAAAATTAGCAGCAGCAATTCTTCATCATGTAGCATTATTACAACTCGCTGCGGATGACCTTGATGAAGCGAAAGCGAGTGCAGCACGATCACTTCGCATTAGAGAAAAGATAGAAGATTCTAAAGGGATTGTATACGGACTCGCGGTATTGGAAGCGATTGCTAAGAAACAACAGGATTCCGATACCGCTATAGCCCTAGGAACAAGAAGAGTTGAGATCTTAATGCGTGATAACGATGAAGATGGGCAAATTGAAGCGATGTCTGATTTGGCTCATAGTCAAGCAACTATCGGACATTTTGATTCTGCCCGAGATTTGTACACAGAATCCTTGGAAATAGCAAAACGATTAGGAGATTTATCTGGCCAATTAGTTGCTTATTGGGGATTGGCTGACCTTTGTGAAATCAATGAAGATTATGATTCTGCAATGATACATCTTTCAGATTGTTTGCACGCATTCCTTCAACAAAACTTACCTACACCAGCTCAAGTTAGAATTAGAATAAATGCATTGGCAGATATTCAAGTCAATCCAAATGCTAAAAAACAGTAGAGATATTCAGCGTTTAACACAGACATTGGTCATCTCTGAAAAGAATGAAAGTGACCAACGTCCGCCCTCTCTACCGACTCCAGAATTCTTAACTCCACCAAATGGAGTGCGTAAATCTCTGTGTAGCCATGTATTGACCCAGACTATCCCGCTATCGACTCGCTCGGCTAATCGCCTACCTCTTTCAATATCTTCAGTCCAGATAGAACCTGCTAATCCGTATTCAGTACAGTTAGCCATCTCAATCGCTTCATCATCTGTTGCAAAGGAATGAAGGGTTACAACAGGGCCAAATATCTCTTCAGTAGAAGTTCTTGACAGATGACTAAGTCCTCCAATAACGGTTGGCCTGATATATGCCCCTGCTGGATTTGGTCCTACTGGTCCAGTCATAGCACGGCTTCCACCACTGAGAATTACTCCACCTTCTTCAATGGCTAAATCAATGTATGATTCAATTTTCAGTAGGTGTTCCATTGAGATAACTGAACCCATCTGTGTTGATTCATCGCTTGGATCACCTACGACCATAGCATCGACTTGTTCAACAAATAGTTTACAAAAGTCGTCATATATTGATTGGTGAATTAAGATTCTTGAACCACACAAACAAACTTGTCCAGAATTGGTAAATGCTGCTCGAACAGCACCTGCAACCACAGTTTCAAGATTGGCATCATCAAGAATAATGGTTGCATTTTTGCCACCTAATTCCAATGATAACTTCTTGAATAAAGGGGCTGCTGTTCTCGCAACAATACGTCCTGTAGATGTACCTCCAGTGAAGGATATGCCGCCGATAGCGGGATGCTCAAGAATGGCTTGTCCAACCTCTGGGCCTAGGCCATGAACTAGATTGAAAACACCATCTGGAAGTTGTAATCTTTGCATTGTACGGGCTAGCAAATTGGCGGTTAGTGGTGTTATTTCAGATGGTTTTGCAATTATGCAATTACCCATGAGTAATGCTGGTGCAACTTTCCATGTTAGAAGATATAATGGAAGATTCCAAGGGGTGATTAGTCCAACTATTCCGAGCGGTGAAGTGTGAACATAATTTGTAGCATCTGACATTTCAAACACTAGAGGTTTTTGGCTTCTTGCAAATTCTGCGAAGAAACGAAAATTGCTTATTGAACGAGTTGCATCAGTAGAACGAGCAAGTGAAATTGGCTTACCTGTATCCAGTGATTCAGTTTGTGCTATCTCTTCCTTTATGTCCTCTAATGCATCTGCGATTTTATCTAACCAATCCGCTCTTTCAAGGATGGTTAATGCAGACCATAGGGGTAGGGCTTTGTTTGCAGATAATACTGCTGCATCAACATCAGCAGCAGACGCTCTAGGAATCGTAGCGAGATGGGTTCCATCGGCTGGATTGAAATTATCCATCATACGCTCCTCTATCGGTGCGGTGAATTTTCCATCGATGAAATTGTTGATTATCATTTTCAGACCTCCACATCGTATAACCAACGGTCACCATCAGGATCCCATTCATCCCAAGTTGGAAGTGAACTCAATATTTCCAAATATTTCTCTGGAACGATACCTGGGACAACAAATGCTTTCTGGCGGTGTAATGGATATGGGTTTCTCAAATCAATTCCAAGTACTCCTAATACCGCCCTTGCAATATACCATGTTGCTTGTGAATTCCAGCCGTGGGCGATTTTGATTACAATACCGAGACCTTTCGGGTAATCGGGGTGTTCAATCGCCAAACCAAGTAACCCATCTGCACCTTCTTTGGCGATTACCTTTCCAGCCCCAGCCTTCAGTACAGTTGAATCTAAACGATTGAATCCTCCAACTAAATCAGGATGTCTAATCATCGCTTCCCAGATCCAATCTTCATCTTTATCACGAACAAGACCTGCGTAAATTTGTGCTAATTCAGAGACAGTATTGGAAACTGTAGGCAAGCCACATCCATCCTTTGCAATACGAAGTGGTTGCCAATCTTGGCCGAGATATTTTCTTAATTCTGCCATATAGGCTGTGAACACTTCATGTCCAGGCAGAGTATATCCTGCTCTATTCCATCCTTTTTTGCGGCAACCATGCAATATCGCTGAATGTTCACCCGAGCAGGTGTGAAACCAACGCCGTGGCCTTCTTACTTGACGTCCGAATTGGATTAGCGGTACGTCTAACGGGGTTAGCATCAATGGCCATTCTGACTCACTGAGTAGCGATTGAGCGGCAGCGACATGTTCGGTATCACCATTGTGTGAAGCAACTGATATCGCCTTTTGTTCCCAACTACAATCCTCTAATTCTTCTGTGAATGCTTTGAGCATAAATGGCTTCATCATAGAACGTCCATAACACAGTACATTGCCTCCGAAGGAATGGATTACTTCATCACCATGCGCCCATGCAACCGCACCGTGTATAGTAGTTTCAGAAACACCGTTTCTGCGGTAATCAACAAGTGGCTCCCATGCAACTTCTCTGCCGGTTGGAATACCTTCTATCGATTCTCCAAGAGGAGATGATGGAAACAATGCAGACCCAGGATTGCCGGGCTTTACCGCAGAGTGTTTATCATGCCGTATTTCCATAATCTTCACTCCAATAATTTCTCAACCAATGGTACGACTTGCTCCATATATGCAGTCATATTACGGCAAACTCTATCACTATCGTGATTGAAGAAATCAAACCAAGCCATGACTCTATCTTGTGGATGGAAGCGCTCAACCATTTGCTTTGCGATATCTTGGGGATTACCGATAAGTGCGTTATTTGAAGCGCTTTTTACTTTGGAAGGGTCAATCGTACCCTCCAATGCATTCCAATAGGCGCCTAGTGCAGAATTTGCTTCTTGATGTGCGGCTTTTGTCTGTTGCTGTGGAGTAAGTCCTTGCTCTGCATTAATAAAAACGAAAGAAGTTCTAGGCATATCACTGCGCTTCCATTGCCCACCATCTGGGTGGTATAATTTAGACATCTTTTCATGAGTCGCATCAATGATTTCATCCTTGGTAATCGATAGATTGAAGACCTTTACTGGAAGAATTGTATTGACGAATTGCTGTGCTTTAGGATCGTGTGTCCCAGCAACTAATTGTAATAATTCACGGCGGAAGTTTTGTGGAATGATTTTCAAATCTTCAAAGACATAACGTTTAGGAATTTCAATTTCTTCAGGAACGAAATCAAGTCCTTCAAACTCAACTGCTGCATCTTGGACTGCTTTCCAATCTTCATCGCTACGGAAATTAGCTCTCGTCAAGATGGTTTTGAAAGTCTGAGTTGAATTGATAGTGTCTCCTCTTAACAACCTCAAGAAGATATCACTTGCTTCCATGAAGATTTGACCCCTCAATGCTGGCCATGCGGCTTCTTCTACAGAATTACGAGGAACTATGCCATAGGGCCTTGCCATGAACTCAAAGCGTCCTGCTGCAAATCCTACGTGCAATCTACGCTTTTCATTAGCATCAATTCCGAGTAAAGTTAGAGTATTGGCGACTCTTTCAGCCTGGGCTATAGGTCCTCCTGATGCAAGTATTGAGAGAACCGCACTGCCAATTTCAATATTCTTAGTTCTTCTAAAAGAATCCATCGCCAACTGCGGAAAATCTGTACACAATCCGACCTCTCCAATCCAATGTGGTACAACTGGTCGCGAGTTACTTTTTTGTGTTTCAGTTGAAAGATGTGCCTGGGCTAACCAGCCAACACCGAAGCCTAAATCGTCTGCACACTGCAATTGCTGATAATAATTAGTGAACATTTCTTGCTCACTCGGAACATATCCTTCAGCATTAGGAGTTTGACTGATTGAGAAGAAAATATCGTGCTCCATAGTCTGTCCCACACATAGCCAATAAGTGACCGGTCATAACAAATGTGGCAGCGCTAATTGGAAAATGATATCCGGCGATTGATTGAAAACTACTTGGTGGTTGGCAGTGTTATGTCCATTCATGGCCAAGCGAGGAAGGTTACTACAAACACCTTGCAAGAAATGAAGAGTGCGGGTGAAAAAATAACCATGTTGACAGCCTATGACTTCTCATTGGCTAAACTGGTTGACAAAGCCGGTGTCGATATAATTCTTGTTGGAGATTCTGCATCTAATGTCATGGCCGGCCATGCAACAACTGTTCCAATCACATTGGACCATATGATTTACCACGCACAGTGTGTTGAAAGAGCAGTTGACAGAGCATTGATCGTTGTTGATATGCCATTTGGTTCATACCAAGGAAATTCTACAGTTGCTCTAGAATCTGCAGTACGCATCATGAAAGAATCAAATGGACATTCAGTAAAACTCGAGGGTGGTTCTGAAGTAGTTGAATCTGTAAAAAGAATTCTAACCGCTGGAATCCCTGTAATGGGCCACCTTGGACTTACGCCTCAGTCTATTTACAAATTTGGAACCTATACGGTTAGAGCAAAGGAAGATGAAGAAGCTGCTAAACTAATCTCGGATGCTAAACTGCTGGAAGATGCTGGTTGCTTTGCGATTGTATTGGAAAAGATACCTCGCGAACTAGCCAAGAAAGTCAGTGAATCTATTTCCATCCCAACTATTGGTATTGGAGCTGGACCTGATTGTGATGGACAAGTACTTGTCCTCCACGACTTACTGGGAATCACCATGGATTTCTCACCACGATTCTTACGTCGTTATTTGAATCTATCAACCGACATTAACAATGCAATTAGACAATATTGTGATGATGTTCGTTCTGGAGACTTCCCTAGTGAAGATGAATCATATTCCGAATGATTTATTGTCAGAGATAGATATAGGCCAGAACCGCTCCACCGAATGCCCCAATGTCAATTCCAATCGCATGCCAAATTCCATAACGGAATGAAGGTAATTCATATTGCCACCATGTAGTGTTTATCCAAACCCAAACCAATACTGACAGATATCCCCCACAAAACATCGCACCCCATCCTGAAACCCAAATGAAAGAATAGGCAAGCCCAAGAATGCCTAGACCCAAGGCGTATTCTTTCAAGTCACCATTGTTATTGGGTAGTAGATATTTGTACATTAGAGGTGAAAATAATAGCGCCAAAATGAACGCACCCTGAACTGGTGATGGATAACTGTACGCCATATTTGGAAGAACTATCGACTGCCAAAATGCTCCAAATAGCGCACCTATCAGCATTGGAGAGATGGCATGTCGAAACGATTCGGGTAGCCATCCAGCAACGGAGTTCCACTCTTTCTCAGCACTGGTTGAAACCGGTTGTACCTCAACTTCAGCCATATTGTTGGCGAGGTATGATTTGTCCTTGAGTCTTCGGGTTTCAAGATTAACAATTCACGCATTGGCCGAATGCGATAAAGACCCAAACCCTTTGCGTTGTGATATGGCGAAGGGGAGAATAGTCGCTGGATGCATAGCACCCCACCCCCCTCATTTGGTTTATGCTGAAAATCCAGACCAAAATGAACCGACTTCCGAAGGTGGTTGGGAACAATTGCGTTGGGGATATGAAAGACTGCGTGAATCTCTTTCGGAAATTGAACATGATGTAATAGTAATTCTTTCTCCTCACTGGCAAACATATGTCGGAACTCATTTTTTAGGATTAGAAAACTTTCAAAGTTTGAGTGTCGACCCCGTTTTTCCAAACTTATTTAGATATCATTATAATTTAAATATTGATGTTGAATTGGCAAAACAAATTCACGATAATGCCGAAAAGGCGGGATTAGTTGTCAAAATGATGGAAAATCCAGATTTTAGAGTTGATTATGGAACCATTACTACTGGACATTTATTCAATCCAAAATGGGATAAACCCTTAGTGGTTATTTCATCAAACCGTTCTACTGATTATTATTCCGCTGAAGTAATGCAGGAGATGATGATTGAACTAGGAAGAATCACTAGAGAAACTATTGAAGAAAGTGGTAAGAAGGCAATTATTTTGGCAAGTAATTCTCTATCACATCGCCACTTTACCACCGAATCTGAGATTCCTGAAGACATGAGCAAAGAACATATTGCAAGCCATGCAATGCATCTTTGGGATATGAGAATTATTGATTATATTCGTTCAGGACAAACTCAGAGAATCCTCGATGAGATGCCTGAATTTATTGAACAAGCGATTGCAGAAAGTGATGGAGGAGGACTTTCATGGCTTATCTCTGCGCTAAATACACCAGATTACCCTGCAATACTGCATGGATATGGAACTATCATCGGAACAGGTAATGCGGTAGTGGAATGGCCTTGTTACAAACACGAGGAGGACTCACAATGAGTGACGGTGAAATCATCGGTTCATACATTGTTCCTGTCCATCCTCACCCCTACTTAGTTCCTGAACAAAACCCTGGTTGGACAAAACTTAGAGAGGCGTTTGATGAAGCAGCCCTCCGTATCAAAAATAGTGAGGCAGACTTACTAATTATTTACTCAACAACTTGGCCTAGCATTATTGGTCACCAAATTCAAGCCGATCCTAATCCAGAATGGGTTATGGTCGACCATGATTTCCACGACCTTGGCTCAATACCTTACTCCTTCAATATAGATTCTGAATTTGCTAATGCTTGGAACGAAGCAAATCATAAGCGTGGTCTAAAGAGTCGTACAGTAAACTACCATGGATTCCCAATAGATGTTGGCTCAGTTGTTGCTCTAAAACTATTAAATCCTGATAATGCAATTCCAGCAGTAATAGTTTCTTCCAATGTTTATGCTAATCGTTCTGAAACCTCAGTAATGGCAAAAGCATGCTTAGACGTTGTCCGTAGTACTGGACGAAAAGCAATAGCAATTACTGCAATGTCACTTTCTAATAGAATGTTTACCGAAAATATTGACCCCGCTGATGATAAAATTCATTCTTTGAAAGATGATGAGTGGAATTGTAAAATCCTTGAATTGATGGAAAAGGGAAGGCTTGAAGATGTAGGTCAATTATCACGCACAATTCAAAAACAAATTCGCGTCCGAAAGGTTGTAGCATTCAAGCCAATGTGGTGGCTTTCAGCTATCAACGATAATCGAAATGATTTGACTGGAGAAGTATTGGCCTATGAAGCAATTCACGGCGCTGGTGCTGCAGTTATACACTTAGACCCTGCTTCATGTGGAACTGGTGACAAGGAATATGATGAGGACGATGTAGAATATTTCTATGGCGACCGCAGTGTCTTAGATTCAAATGATTCAAAGACTACGAATATTGACGAAGAGGTTGAAACAATTGATGAAATCATAACTGCTGAAGAAAATGGTCCTACTTTATGGGAGCCTACAACGGCAGATGGTTCAGTCAATACTGATTCTGCTCCAAAGCCAGTAGGCGCATATCCACATGCGAGGCGCGTAGGAGATTTGCTCTACCTTTCTGGAGTAGGTCCACGTCAAGCGGTGACAAACTCAATCCCAGGTGGTCCTATACATGATGAAGATGGAGAGCCTCTTGATTATGATATCAAAGCCCAAACTCGAGCAGTAATAGATAATATCGCGTTAATCTTAGAAGAAGCGGGCTCATCTTTAGATCAAGTTATTGATGTTACAACATTCTTAGTTGATATGAAAAGAGATTTTCAAGGCTACAATGAAGTTTGGGCTGAAACATTAGGCAAAATAGGACCGACTAGGACTACATTAGCAATTCGAGCATTACCTACACCGATTGCTGTTGAGATGAAAGTTATCGCACAATTCTTAGAATGATAGTGTAATTCTCATGAGACTCTATTCCAAGTACCATCCTCAGCAACATCCCAGTATTGTACTTCTTCGCTGACATCTACATACCAACCAGTTGAACCTTGTTCTGTACCCGGTGCTGCTTGCATTACTCCAACCTCTGCAGCCGCTGCTGCTAGTTCGGTTTTCATGGCTTTGTCAATCCAGTCACCATTAGTTTGTTGGTCGCTTGCAGAATTTGCTTCGGATTGTTCTTTTTCTTCATCTTCCGGTGAGGATGAACTTTCAGATTGTTCTTCATCGTAATCAAATGCGTCTTCGACCCATTCATCTTCAGGGGCTTGATTGGCTTTGCGAATTAGAACTACAAGAGTAATCAAAATAAGAGAAAGAAGGAATGCACCTAATCCCATTGCTGTATTTGTGGAACCAACTGTTCCACCAAGCAATACCGATTCAACATCAAAGAAATTTTGAGCAATTATTCCTTCCCACATTATCGTGCAGGAACGGTCATTTCCAGCCGAAGTTATCTCCACTTCCCATGTATCCGTTGTCACATGTGATGTTGGTCCTGCTGTGCAAGATATAGTAGTATTTTCGGCATCGATTTCAACTTTATTTCCAAATGAATCAATACCATTTGCCCTTAGTAAAAATACATCGCCTTGCGATAATGTATCGCCATCTATTTCTGCCACAATACGAACTGCTTTACCAGGCAATACGGTTAATGCAATCTCTCGCTGGGCATCTCCTTCTTCGATTGTTAAAGTGTACATCCCTGCTGTCTTTCCAGTGAATGTCCAATAACCAATTCCTGCTGATGAAGTCTCCAAAACACCAATTGATATCTGTAAATCATTAGTTAATTCATTACTCGGTGCTGTATTGCCATGAATATCAACCACTTGAACGAATATGTCCGTTTCCTCACCCGCAATCGCTGTAAAACCACTATCTTTATCAGTTATCAAATACTGTGCTGAACCTGCTACAACAGTCAATCTTATCGTTGCAAAAATACCATCTGCATTTGCCCTTATTTCGTGACCACCAACTGTTGAAGAAGAAAAATATCCTTGTGATAAAATTAGATCTAATGTTGAATCTATATCATCGATAGTCCAATTAACATTTACTCCAACTATTTGGTTTCCATAGGCATCAGTAAATTGTGGCTCTAGTAATAATGGAGTATCTGCGGGTAATATCATTGAGTTTCCGTTTAGATGAATAAACGAAAGATGGCCATGTTTAACTTCAATTTGATTGGCCACATTATATCTTGAATCAGTGGCATTGTCAAACCAGGTACCTTCAAATCTCCACGTTCCAACTTTTTGTGGATTGAATAGTGCATGGTCCGACTCAATCTGAGTCAAAGAAGCATTACCCGTGGCTAGAGATATTTCTCCATCTACTGGCCAATGGTTCCCAGAGCGGTCAAATGCTTCAAACAATACAACGCCCTGAGTTCCTGCTGTCAAATGAGTTTTACTAAAGGATAGGATAGCGTCAATTGCATTTCCATGAACTACATTCACTTCTAGACTAGAAGGAACATCTTCATCAACAACTTGTAGTGTTACTTGTCCTGTTGAACTAGGAGTCCACCAAACCTTTTCATCTTCAAAATGGAGTCCCCCACTTGAAATTGACCAATTCGATAATGGAGGGATGACATAACCAGAATTACCATTATTGTCAGTTCTAATAGTTGCAATCTCGTATGCAGTACCGGCTGCATACGACTCTAGGTCCTCAATTATAACCAATTGTGAAATCATGGCATTGGCTGGTACAACATATAGGCTACCATTACCAAATATCCCGCCTGCTGAAATTGAAATATTCCAAATCCCTGGTGCTGATGCTTGATACAATCCTTGATTATTGATTGAACCATTTTCTGCATACCATGAAATTGAACCTGCGTTTGAAAGATTCATTGTGAAACCGTTAGCATCTACCAGTTTTGGCTCTAGTAAAACAGATTGCCCAGAGCGAACTTGAATCCCTTCAGGTAGTATAAACTCAAATGGATTTCCCGGAAGAACTTCAACAACAACATTAGATTCCATTTGATTTAAACGCACCCTCAGATTAGTATTTCCAATATCTTCAGCAATCCATTGAGGATTTCCCTGACCAATATAATCTCCATCAATCGTCCAAACTACATCAGTACTAACTTTTTCATTACCTCTTGAATCCACTTCGTTAGCACTCAATGTATAAGGTTGTAAAACCTGAGGTGAAAGTGTAGTAATACGTAATGTGTTTGCTTGACCGGCTGTAACTGTGATGTTATATGTTGAATTCAATAAAACGTGATCAGCGCGGATTTCAACCAATCCAGCGCTCCAAGGAAAGAATAAACCATTGCTATCAATAGTCCCATTGCTACTACTCCAAGTAATTTCTCCCTGCGCAACATTATTTACAGAATCATACAATACTGCTTCAAAAATAACAACTTCATCAGCGGTCATAGAATATTGCGGTGACGTCACCTCAATTCTAGTTGGAGCACCCGCTAGCATTGCAACATCATCATCTAATGATTCAACCGTCATCGGCTGAAATACTTGGGTTAACAAGATTGTTAGAATTAAAGCAAATAAGTATTTTTTATTATTTGCATCGCCTATCATAAAAACACCCGACAACTAAGTTACTTGGTTTTCAGTCATCCCATTGGGACCAATCATCTTCGCCTTGTTGGCGATACCACCAAGTTCCAGCATCATCTTCCCACCATTCGGTTCCTTCATCGTCAATGCGATAACTTTCATCTTTACTGTAATCGGTTTCCTCTGGCTCAGGTTCTGGCGCGGGAGCAGGACCAGATGGACCTGCTGCACCGCGAGTTGGTTTTCTTCTCTCAGGTGTTGGTTCATCCGCTTCGTCTTCTTCGTCCTCATCCCATTCGTCATCATTACCAGACATGGCAATCTTCAGTACAATCAATAGAACAATAGCGATTGCTGCTGCCAAAAATGCTCCGATGTAATACAAAATACCACCTGCTTCAAAGAATCCTTCGAGCGTTCCTGTTACAGTGAAGGTTCGTTCTTCGCTTACCTGTCCAGACTGTACCGTGATTGTTTGGCTACCTTCATCCAGAGTAATAATTCTCCAAACACCATCGCCTTGGTTGAGTACCTCCGCTCTTCCAGTTGAATCTACAAGTGTACTTGACGGCACAGGTATTTTATTCCAAAACTCATCAAATGCTGTCACATTAACTGTAAATTCTCCAAGTTGATCGATTGAATCACTTGAAAGTTCAACCTTTAGATGCGCCACGGTTCTCTTAGCACTAACTGCTAACTGTATTTCGTTGTTAACTGTTGGAGAACTGCTGTATGTTAAGAGATGAGCCCCTTCTATTCTTGCTTGATAGGTATAGATTCCGTCTTCATTTGTAGAATTAATATCATGCGCTACTTCATTATTTTCTTGCCACTCGACATTTTGAGGGAATGTGTTTCCATCGCTATCTTCTCCAGTAATTACGATGGTTATTTCAAATCCTGCTGTAGCAGTATTTGCATCTTCATTAGCGGAAAGTATTACCGCGCGACCATGGTGAACTGTAATACTTACAGAATCCCCAACCTCATATCCTGATTGACTATTATTGAATGCCTTTATTGTATAGTTTCCAATCAATTCGGCTTCCCACCTCATTCCGTTTGCAACTAATTCGTCGGTAATATCAGTTACTTCACCGCTTGATTGTTCAGTTAGTAGCCATCTTAGAATGCTTGAATCGATTGGATTCTGATCTAAATCTGAAAGTTCTGCAGAGAACTCAATCCAATCATCTGAAGTTATATCATAATCACTCGATACATCGTCTTCACTGCTTATTGAATTCAAATTAATATTGGTTAGAATTCCATGTGAGACAGTCGCATATATTGAAATTATATGAACAATATTTCCATCGTCATATGTTGCAGTGATGGTATATTGCGATGTTGATGCATGAGACGGGTTGAATGTGGTTTGGTCATTCGTCAATTGCTCCAAAGCGCTTTGGTCATTCCAAAGTTGATGTGAAATTGACCAATTAGCTGTTATTGTCCAGCGATTATCCTTCAGATCAATTGCCTTGACCTTGACCGATAATGTGTCATCTGTAGTTAGTAACATATTTTGCCAACTAGAATCTTCAGAGTCAACTATCAATACCAATGTATTAATCGCTCCTTCTGAAACTGTAATTGTTATTTCAGCATAAACAGATTCATACTTCGCTTGTAGCAACTTAGAACCTCTTGAGACTGGGTTCCAAGTTGCAATTTCACCTGCACTTAAGTTACCATCAGCCGTCATTGTCCAATTTTCTATTGGCAATATTACTACCAGCCTATTTCCTCGCACATCTATTCTCGTTGTATTAATGTATACGAGATCATCTGCTGTAATTGATGTTGAGGATGCTGCGAGCTCAAGACTCTGCATCTCTCCATGTCCAACTGTAATCTCCATCTGGGCAGATACGCCTGAAATCGATGTTAGAGAAAGATTCCAGATACCTAAGTGATCTGGGAAATATTGCCCATTCAATTCACTGTAATTACCATTATTTGTGCTCCAAGTTAGCAATCCTGCTTGTGATATATTTAGCAGATTACCATACTGGTCGTAAAGAAGGTGAGTTATGTCACACCATTCACCAGCAGGGACTGTTCCTTCACAACCTGACAATTCAAAATATGCAGGTGTACCAGTGTCTACTGAAATCACTACATCAATCGATTGAGTTCCCCATGTCACAGTAACTGTTTGAGTTCCTGATTCATGTGGGTAGAATATATTGCCATTAACGCCAGCCATTGAACCATTTGTAGCAGAATATGTAATCAATTCACCTGAAACAGTATTGCCGAATTGATCAACAACAGTTGCGAAAATTTCCAAAGACTCATCGGATGTAATTTGGCCAATTAGAGGCGTAACATCAAGATCCGTTGGAACTCCTGGAGTTACCGTTATTGATTCACTAGAACAAATTAATCCGAAACAAGCAGTAATTGTGTGCGTACCAACGCTTCGTGGAGTGAATAATCCGAAGGAATCAATGCTTCCATCGCTAGAACTCCAAGTCACTGGTGCGCTGATTTGCAATACTTGGTGGTTGTATGCTTGATGTGAGAAACTGAATGTGGAATCTGCATCCGTCGTTGACAAAGTTGGTGCAATTGTAATACTGCTAATATTTGTTGTATTCAACTGTATCTTTGGTCTCAGGGAAGAGGATGCATGTTCACTAGAATAGACGTCCATTGCAAAAGATCCCGCATTTGGTGTTGCAATGATTATCCATTGGTTATCATTGTCAACAAGCATTCCATCCACACCTATATCCAACCAAAACCATCCTGTGGCTGTGGATGGAAGTGTAATTGTAGTAATTGCAGTAGCATCATACTCGAAACCTGCCTGAAGACCTGGAGCACTCCAATTCATCCCCGGCATTGATTGATTCCATGAGGAAGCGGATTGGCTCCAAGATGATGAAAGCATTTTGTGTACTGAAATCTCCAAAGAAGATGCTCCACCGGATGCGCTCATTGATGAGATATAGAATCCAAGTCTTGCAGAGTGTATATTCTGGAATGGAGCAAATGGTATCTGAGAATTATCTAATCCAATTACGACCCTACATTCCGCATTAGCAACAGAATCGCAACCAGTACCAATTGTGAGATAATCTTGGCCTCCCATATTTTCACTTGGATTCGCTTCACTAAGAGTGCTATCTCTAATATTGGTGTGACCAAATTGCATTACTTCATTTCCTGTTTGGAAATCATAGGTGAAGGTCATATCTTGATTATCAGTATGTGAGGGGTCACCAATTGCGAACGACCAACGTGCTGAAGAAGGACCCGGAATTGTTTGATTAACACCTTGTACCCACCATGAGAATACATCGCCTGCATCTAGCAGGTCATTGAAACGGAATGTTGTACCGTTAATGTATGTACTTTCCCATGACTTGAACTTATAGACGCCTGTTGAATTCGCAATTGTGACGATGTATCCGCTCGCTCCATTTACTGAATTCCAAGATAAGACTGGATTTGATTGGCTTTGAAGAACTACTTCATTGGTATCGTATAGTACGCTTCCATCTAGTGGGAAGAGCAGTGAAGGTTGGTTCGGAGGAACAATTCCTGCTGTGTTGTCAACATAATCCAAGACCAACTGCGGGCGACGTGATTCATTGGCACTATAATCACTTGATAAGAAACGGTGAGTTGTTCCAGGCGCTCCTACAACCTTCAGTAATACTGACATTGTAGTATTGCCATTAGCAATATTGGATTGTGCTAGACTTGTCAAGTCAAATTCCTGCCATCCATTTGGTGGCATTAAAGTTAGAGTTGTCCTGGTTAATTCAGTTGTTGAACAAGTTGGGGCATTACTCCAAGTAGCACTTGATTCGCTGAATGAAGAACAAGCATGTGCAGAAACTGTTGTTGAAGTTGTTCCAATTACTTGGTCTCGCCAAAGTTTGAGAACCATTGACGTAGGTGTCATCGCCGCAGGCCATGGAATGTCTCCCAAATAGAATTCAAGAAGAATTTGGCTTTCACCTGTTCCAGATGATGTTGAACCTAAATCTATAGTGGTGCTCGAACCCTGATTGGTAGATACAGTTGATTCCAGTTCCACATCCGGTGCTAGTGGTAATATACCACTCTCAGAGAAAATTGAACCACGTGACAATATTACTGTATGATTGCCATTACCATCATCATATCCAATTGAGTCTGGAGTTCTATAACTGTTAACAGTTGACCATTGACCAATACGGTCGTTTTGATCCGCTCTAACGCGCCAATATGTCCATCCATCATCATATGAATTATTGGAGATTGTAACCGTATTGGTGCTGGAATTGAATGAAAAATCAGTTCCAGTTAAATCATTCGTATCCGTACAGTCGGCAAATGTCATACGTGGAGAGTCTGAACTACAACCAAACCAACGGGTTTCATTGTTTTGAAGTTCTGTCCAATTAACATCGAATACGCTTAATCCCGAAGGTCTAGATGTGCTAGTATCCCATAGTGTAGTTCCATCCGCTGGTAATAATCCAGTTGAAGCTGAAGGAATCCATGGTGCTTGTTCCATGTAAGTGAAATTTATTCTTGGCCTATTGACTACATTTGTTGCTTCACTACTATGCAATGCATATGTGCCCATTGTAGTTGTTCCGAATGACTCGCCTTGGAGAATCAGAGAGATTGTGCTCTGCCCATTATGAATTGCTTCTTGAATTGCACTAGTTAAATTCCAAATAATTGTGCCACCGGAAGAATTAATCCATTGTCCTTGGGTAAATGGTAGGTCGCTATCAGTACTTTGATGAGCACCTTGTACATCCCAACTAGTTGATGATGATGCATTGGCCCAATTAGAGGATTCACTCCAAGTTGTATTCATTACCGATACTGAAGTATATACTGAACCTGTACCTGATAGAACTGACATTTCCAAAGTAGCATTTTGAATTTCATAGATATTTGGAAGTGGAATAACACCTAAATCAAACGATATTAAGGTGTTAGCATAATAGTTACTTGATAAAGGACTTGCTCCTACATTTACCGTTGCAGTAGTTCCAAAAGATGTAAATCTATTAGCGCTGTCAAGATAAGTATCTTCTGTTAGTGCTGGGTAGGATAACGATTCTACATATGCTCCTTCTTGAAGTGAGACCCAAGCGGTAGTTGAATCTACTTCACCACTCATTTCTTCAGGTATATGGAATACTGTAGAAGTACTGCGTGGACCCAACATCTTATCGACAACAGGTTGTACCATCCATCTCACTTCACGGGTGTGAGTAATGTCAGTTCCTGGTGTGAAGGTTAAATTTGTCAAATCAAATAATTGTGGCTGAGACCTAGAGTCATAGGTGGTTAATCCTTCCATTTCCTCATTTGCATCAGCCATAATGAAAACTCTCCAATCATCAATATTTGCTGAATTAGAATGAGTCCAAGACATAGTAGGTTTGTATTCTGGTATTGCTGCATGTGATGTTGTATTCCAAGCGATTGCATTGTTGCTAGGGCCTGCATTATTTCCTGCTATAGTCGGTATTGAAGCACTACCATTAGTCCAAGTTAAATTCAACCAAGGTTTGTCAGATGAGGAACTATCTGTTGAAATGAATTGGACATAATCTTGAGTTACCGTACCAGATGCGTAAATCATCAATGATAATTCACTAGAACCTGCTGCTTGAGCGGCTTGTATTGCCTCTGTGACATCCCATGTCATCCAACCCGCAGATACACTGTCTTGAATATCTACATAAGTACCAATATCTGTTCCAATATTTCTTCCACCGAGTGCTGACCAATTGTTAATTCCATCATATGTTGTGTCATTTGCATCAGAATTCCAATTTTGTAATACCGGCCTAACCGCCAATGGCTCGCCGATGGATGAACCAAATATTGAGTATAGGTTTAAATCTGCATTTGTGATTCTTGCATTGCTTGGATTTGGTAATTGATTTAGTGGGATCTTAATCAATCCCGCTGATTGGTATCCTGTTGTCATCTCACCCACGTAGATATATCCAGATGTATCATATGTAGAACTTGAACCAGTGCCTCCTTCAATTACATATGTATCTATAAAATCGGGAATATTGAGAGATGGCATAGCCTTTCTGTGATGCAATTCAACTGCTGCATTGTCTGAATCAATAGACCAAGTGGTAATGTCTGGTAGAAGGAAATTAAATGCTTGGGACCAATTACCGAGTTGGTTTGTGGTCGATATTGCTCTTACTCTCCAGTGCCAAGTAGAACCATTCTCTAAATTACTTGCTGGCGTGTAGGTTAGATTTGTTGTATCAAAACCAGAATCTAGCCATGATGTTGTCATGATTAGATCAGGAGTACTGAATGAAGTTGATTTGTCCATTTGCACTGCCCAGCCACCAATGCTCATGGTGCCATTGAAAGACCAACCCAATTCAGGACGGGGTTCTGGTGCGGTCTCAATTCCCGGAGTTACAGACCATGAACCATTCAGTGGTGAAAGTGGAATTGGATCATCCGGAACTGCGTCAGAACCTGGAACATAAACAAAGGAAAGTTGTGGCCTATTACTTGCGGTTGTAGTTGAACCTGGATAGATCATGATGTCTCGGTCACTACCAGACCCTGCACCAGTTACACCGATGATGAAGTCTGCTGCCATATCTTGACGCATGGCATTTTGAATACCCAATGTTACATTCCATTCAATTGTATCACCTGCTGAATAAGAATTTCCAACTGTTAGTGAATCGATGAGAGAACCTCTCTCCCAGCCTTTTGCTCCAGCTGAAGCCCAATTATTAGTTCCATCATATGTAGTCCAAGTTGCTTCTTCAGCAGTCCAGTTATGTTGTCTGCTCTCCCAAACAGCCACATTTGGTGAACCGCTAGGATAATCTGCCAATTTAACGGTCAAATGTGCAGATTCCACTGCATATCCGCTCGGTAGTAAATTAGCAACAAGATCACAATTGAATAATACACTCGTTTCACTAGGCCAAGTATTGTATGAAATTTGCATTTCAGACTCCCCGTCATAGTTGGTTGTTGAAGATCCGCTGTCAATATATGTGTCATCACATTCAGGATATAGCCCATCAGTTGTACCATTGCCGTCACTTAATCTAAACTCGTATCTATCGTTACCCAACCAAGTACTCTCCAATCCACTGACGAGGAAATTCGAATATTCCCATTCGCCCCGTAGCCCATCATTATCTATGTGTGAAACTCTCCAGAAGTACATATTACCCGTATTTAGTTCATCATCGCCAGTTAAGTTGAATATTCCTTGGCTAGAAGTGAAATTGGAATCGGTTCTTGTATCCACTAGATTTACTCTATCGCGGAAGTATTGATCGGTTGCGATCTGGTAAAGCATATTGTAAGAAGTTGAAGATGTTCCCAACCATGTGAGTGAGGGGGTGGTATTTCCGGAGAGATTGTGTCCCACCTGGTCCCAAACTGCTTTGCCTTGTTCTGGTCCGAGTATTGTTGGATTACTAATAGTCGTGTTTGAACTCCAACTATATGTTAATTCGAACTTAGGTTTCTTAGAATTGTCACTAGTGTCGGATGAATAGAAATTAATCCCTTGTAGCCCACTGGAAGTATAAGCCCCTGTATCGCTACGCCCAATCATCATGAAATCCTTGGAACCAGTAGCCCCATCTCGAACCCAGCCTTGTAGCGCATCGGTAATTTCAAAGGATGAATCTGATGATGAAGTAGTTCCGACCATAGTGTCGCTTGCGACTGAAAGAAGATCTCTTCCACCATCATTCCATTGATTAGATGAATCGGAATTTCTCCATGTAATGTCGGCTTCAACCCAAACACCTTCGGAAGTTACTTCGTGAATGGATACCTCTGGCGAGCCTGAAGTTGAGAATCTGGTTAAATTTAATTCTGCATTTTGAACCGTAGCATTGCTATGTAAACCAAGTTGGTCTAAGTTTAATCTTAAATGGACTAGAGATTCTTCGCTAGTTGACATCATTACCTCCATTTTATCATTCGAACCGAAGTTCATATTTATTGAACGTTCGTCAACTTGGGCATCTTCGATGAAACCATTGTTCAGCCCCATGTCGTCTGCATCGATTTCAATCGTTGCTGTTCCATCGCCGTTATCGGTGACAGAAAGAGTAGGTAGCGAGAAATAACTGTCAGTCCAATCACTTAGTGTATCAGTGGAATCCATAGAGCGAACACGGTAGTATATCACTGAACCATTGGAGATTTCACTGCCACTTGGAACATCAAAAGTACCTGAACTACTGGTTGTAGTGAAGGGATTTGACATTGTACTGTAATGCCATGTAAGGTCTTCATTTGATTTGAAGGTAGAATCTAAAGAAAGTTGGAATTCCACACCACTTCCAACTAATGAGTCATAGGAAAGTGTAGGGTTCTTTTCTGCCATTAGAATAAAATCTCCAGTCATCAATGATGCACCCTCTTCAACGAAATCTGCTGTGACACTTCCACCATTACCCGCTGCTGAAGAAGAGGTGTCCAGGGTTAGAGAAGGTCTTTGAGACACTATTGAAGATTCACTCATCGCGCAAGTATATTCCGCACCTTCAGATGCTACTATGAGTTCTAATGTGTTTTGATTATTAGATGCTGCTTGCTGTGCAATAGCGGTTACGTTTACCAGCATTGTCCCATTGACTATAGCACGGTGTGGCGGTTCCCAAACACCACGCTCTGACGAACCATCAGCGCCGGATGAATTCCACATGACGTTCGTTGCAGAATTAATCCAAGTAACTTGTGTCACATTCCATGATGCTGTTATTGGCGCTGGATAAATTGCAATATCGGTTGAAACTATCGCATCGGTTGTACAAGTCAAACTCAGTGTTGCTGAGTGGATTGTATCTGTGGAACCGAAACTCAGATTGAAACTGAAAAGTAAACGAGCAGGTGATGTGGTTCCTCCATTAAGTGTGCCATTTGATGCCTGTTCAAAATTGTCGTTTGGATAAAAAGAATCTATGTAAGTATCCTCTGCAGGAGATACATTAGAAATTACTCTACTAACCGCAGGTGTGTCTTCCAATTCTTTCCATTCTGGAATTGCACTTGGAAGTACTAAATCTGCGAATAAAAATAGAACTATCAGCAATAAGGCTACCGAAGTTTGAGGTTTTTTGTTATCGCGTAGCATGGGACTCATCCTTCACACCTCCTCCTAGTTATACTGTCTTTTCCCTCAATGAACATGAAATGGTAGTCCAAAACACTTTGTTCTCCCTACGGGAGAGCATCCAGCAACAATGAATTGTTTTCCACAGATTCACTCCGAATTGATTTAACGCCAATCAAAAGTCAAGCAAATGTTGAAGGGGGTTCGCCGTAAAGGTCACATCTATGAGCGACTTATGGGTTGAAAAACACCGCCCGCAATCAGTTCAAGATATTTGCGGACAATTGCCCGTAGTGCAACGATTAACGATATATTCCAAGAATAAAGAATTCCCACATTTGCTTTTCGCAGGGCCCCCAGGTACTGGAAAGACAACTGCCGCCATGGCTTTGACAAAAGATGTATTTGGTAAAGATTATCGGCAGAATTTACTGGAGATGAATGCTTCTGATGAAAGAAAATTGGAAAGCATAAGGACTAAAGTAAAACAATTCGCAAGAACTGCCCCCTATGGCAGTGCTAAATTCAAGATTATTTTTCTAGATGAAGCCGATGCTTTGACCAATGATGCACAAGGTGCCCTTCGCAGAATTATGGAACAATATGCTCAAACTTGCAGATTTATTTTATCTTGTAACTACTCTTCAAAGATCATTGAACCAATACAGTCTAGATGTGCAGTTTTTAGATTTCGACCACTATCGGATTCAGCAGTAAAAAATCAAGTGATACATGTTGCAAAGGAAGAGAAGATAAATCTAGCTGATGATGCCGCAGAGGCATTGACAAGAATCAGCCAAGGTGATCTTAGAAAGGCGATTACTGCTCTCCAAGTAGCCGCAGCATTAGACCATAATATTACGAGAGAATTAATCTATGAAACCTCGGCAACAGCACCTCCCGAAGCATTACATCAATATTTGATGGCATGCAAGGATGATGGTTTTCATGCTGCAAGAAGAAGGCTGAAAGAATTACTTGACAAATATGGTCTGGCTGGAACTGATTTTGTCAACCAATTACATCGCGAATTATATTCGGCTGATTTCCTTAGTGAGTCAGCAAAACTAGATCTAACTGAATGGATGGCTGAAGTCGATTATAGACTGGTAGAAGGCGGTGGAGAGCACATACAACTCGATGCCTTAACCGCACGCTTTGTAACACATCTGAAGAAGAAGTAATTCGAATCCGTTCACTTTCACCTTTTGTAACAGGGGTGTAGAAAAATGACTGGTATCAGATTCTCCTCAGCAAGGATATGATAGTAAGACAATACTTGATAGACGCTGCATGTTGGACGCCAATTGCCCCAATTATTCGCAAATACAGAATTTCCAAATTGATAAGAACTACTAATGAGAAAAGAGATATCAACAAAATCTCGATACTATTGAGCACAATAATGGCGGCTCATTCAGACTTGCTTTCTTAACCTTGAACAACTTCCTTAACAACTATTAAGTTCCATTTGTAGGTTCTTGAGTTCTCCCAAGGATCTCCTTGCTCGATTATTTGAACTGTAATTATATGCGTACCTTCAGGAAGGTTTTCACCCAATTTGATTGCAAACTGTTGGTCTTTATCACCATGCGGGAATAGATTTGGAATTGTACTATTTGTCGTAGTTGTTGCATTTAGTAATCTTTGTTCATTATCAACCCAAAAGGTATTATTTGCTGAAAGTTCTTTGCTGGGTTCATTATTAGTAAGCGTCACGATTACTTCGGCTCCATCTGAATTAACATTATCTGCCAATCCGAATAACAACCAAACTTGGCCGCTTAATTTGCCTTCCGAATCAACTGTCCAAGTGATAGCATCCTTGCTGGTTCCGTCATCGAATAGCAATTCAACACCATCATCAGTAGCAATTGTCCATTCACTGGATAATTGCGGTGCTACAATGTCTCCAAACGGTGGATTAACCAACAAAAAGGCCATTGCTAAAAAGGTGAATGTGTGTAAAAATCCACTTTTCACCCAAGTGCCCTTAGTGAAATGTTCAAGGTATTTTTGCGGCAATATTGCGCGGTGAACTTGTGGAAGTAGAATCATTGCGGTTAAAGGAAGAAGATACAAAATATCTGTTTTGTCAGCGGCGGTATTCGGCATCAATACATAGCGCATTAACAGTGATACAATCACTGAAAAGGTAAGCACCAACCACATAGAAACCGCATCGGCCTTTTCTTTCTCAGCGTATTTGGCAGGGTCAAAGGCCTCTAGCCCGAGATCTGCCCCACTACGGCGGATTTTCTTTTCTTTATCCTCACCTTCTGTACGCTTGCGACGCTCTGTTGAAGCAGCCGCAATCGCAGTGTTTAGGTCCACCATGTCCAAGGCCAAAAGTTGCCAGTGAATAAAGCCTACAATGGACAGCACATCAAAGGTGAGCCGTATCATTCAAAGGGAGAGTGCTTCACGACGGGGTAAGCCGGGGTGGCGTAGTTGGTGGCGCGTCGGACTCATAGGGCAGCCTACAAGGCAATCGTATGACGTGCAAACAATCCCATTGTGGTGTCTGAGACATCCGAAGGTCGCGGGTTCAAGCCCCGCTCCCGGCACCTGATTGAATCTATATCATGTTGTAATTTCAATTTGTTGCCGTGAACGGACGAGAACAGTTGTAGTGCTATATTTTGTTCAGTTCTCGTAAGGTTATTCGTTTTAGTTTCATAATAAATCCTAATGGTTCAACTAAGCCCGAATAAGCCCCGCTCCCGGCACCAGTGAGATAGTCTAGACATTTTTGACTATAATTAATTCTAATAAAATCAACTATTGGCACCCACTGAATTCCGATGTCTTGATGTGCCTTGACTTGATGGAGGTATTCATGGTTGATGTGCCTGACACTGGTAGTCGCGTCCTCGTAACGGTGGAAAGTCACAACGGCTCTACTGAGATAGGAGGAGTCGTCATGCCTGCTGCATCTGTTGGACATATGACTATTAAACTGGTAAATGGATATAATGCCAGTTATTCTCTCGACTCAATAACAAGCATAGAAGTGGTTGCAAGTGTTGCCACAGAAACTGCCAAAGGCGAGTCAAATCAAGCACCTATCAACAAATCATTACCTACGGTTAGAATCCTTCACACCGGAGGTACAATCGCAAGTAAAGTAGATTATGCAACCGGCGCAGTAGTGGCGAGTTTTGAGCCTGATGAATTGATTTCATCCATTCCCGAACTGAGGGATATCGCCAATATAGAAGCGGTAAAATTGGGTAATATGTTTTCAGATGATATGCGACCTCAACACTGGAATAAAATCGCAGAGGCTTCAAGGCAAGCTTTCGAAGATGGAGTTGATGGAGTAGTTGTAACTCAAGGAACTGACACCCTCCACTACACCGCAGCTGCGCTTTCATTTGCATGGGCAGGTTCTGGTGGAAAAACACCTCGACCTATTGCTCTTGTTGGATCACAGCGCTCTAGTGATAGAGGCTCTTCTGATGCTACTGAAAACCTAATCGCTGCTGTACACTGGGCTGCTAATGGCCCTGCACCTATTGGTGCAGCGGGTGACTCAGTAGTTGTCGTAATGCACACCAGTTCAAATGATGGAGAATGTTCAGTGCATCCGGGAATCGGTGTCAGAAAGATGCACTCAACGCGTAGAGATGCATTCAAAGGAATAAATACACAACCCCTTGCAATTATTAGTGCCAACAATGGCAAACCTTCTCATCAATTGAGTCAAACTTATTCAGCGGAGTTGGAATTACCCAACGAGAGAGTAGTAGCCTCTTCTCCTGACAAATTTGAACTAGAAATCCGTATACCTCAATTCATCTCTGGACCATGGTTAATCGCTGAGCAAATTGATGCGATAATGAACCTTGGATGCCAAGCAATTGTAATACACGGAACTGGTTTAGGACATCTCCCAATAGATGACCCGGAAGGAGATGCACCTGAAAATTTATTACTCTGGCGAAGTATTACAAGAGCTGTAAATCGTGAAGTTCCTGTAGTCATTGTCAATCAATGTATTTACGGCCCTGTTGATATGAATGTATACTCTAAAGGACGAAAGCAAAAGCAAATGGGGATATTAGGTCATGGTATTGTTGCACCACCAGAAACAGTTGTAGCAAAGTTGCATTGGGCGCTATCAACTGGTAAAGATATTAATTCAATTATCGCTGCAGATTTATGTGGAGAGGGCCGTGCAACCCTAATGGAATAAGCACACTAATCAAAAACCGACAAGGAATGGACTAGATATGGCAGAGAAGCAGAGCGAGGCTGTTATCAATTTGCGCAGTATGCGCGAAAGGTCCCGCCTAGGAGGCGGTTTGAAGGCTCAAGAAGCAATTCGTGTTTCAGGAAGAGGGACTGCTAGAGATAGAATTAGCATGCTTCTAGATGAGGGCTCATTCATCGAAATAGATGCATTCATCACCCATCGTACTAGCGACCATGGTATGTTCATGCATCATACTCTTGGAGATGGAGTTGTTGCTGGACATGGAACAATTAACGGCAGAAGAGTTTACTGCTTTTCTCAAGATTTCAGTGTCCATGGAGGAAGTATGGGTGAAATGCATGCTAAGAAAATCGCTAAGATAGTGGAGATGGCTGACAAAGCAAAAACACCGATAATTGGGATGTGGGACGGCGGTGGACAAAGAGCCCAAGATGGCGTCAACGGGCTTGCCGGAACTGGAGAATTACTAGATCGCATTGTCCAATGTAGTGGACGCATCCCGATTATCAGTTTGGTACTTGGACCAGTAGTGGGAGTTTCTGCCCTCGCAGCGAGTTTGGCAGATTTTACAATTTTGGGAGAGGAACACGGACAATTATTCCTTTCATCTCCAATTGAAACACCTGAAGTTATCAACGGAGAAGTTGATGCTGCAGGATTAGGCGGTGCAAACTTACACGCTTCCCGTTCCGGTATTGCTTGCCAAATTGCAAGTGATGAAGAGGATGCTTGTATGTTGGCAAGTGAGATTCTATCTTATCTTCCTGACAATTGTATGTCCGATGCCCCATATGAGCAAACTGCGGACCCTATTACAAGACTAAACACTACTCTCGAAACACTCGTCCCAGACAACCCAAACAAGCCATATGATATGGTCAAGGTAATTGAGGAAGTTGTCGATGATGGTATCTTCATGGAATTATTTGACGCCTATGCGGAAAATATCGTAATTGGTTTTGCGCGATTGAATGGAATGCCTGTTGGAATTGTTGGCAATCAACCGAAGGTATTGGCAGGATGTCTAGATATTGATGCTTCAATAAAAGCTGCCCGCTTCATTAGAACTTGTGATGCATTCAATATTCCACTAGTAACTTTTGAAGATGTTCCTGGATTCCTTCCGGGCGTAGTTCAAGAATGGGGTGGGATAATTAGGCATGGCGCAAAGTTGTTATTCGCCTATGCAGAAGCAACTGTTCCTAAATTAACTTTGATTACAAGAAAGGCCTATGGAGGCGCATATTTAGCAATGTCATGCAAGCACTTACAGAGCGATTATAACGTTGCTTGGCCAACTGCTGAATTAGCAGTAATGGGTGCAGAAGGTGCGGTCAATGTAATTCACCGTAGAGAAATTAACGCGGTTGAAGATGAACTTAAAGAAGAAGTTCGCCTTCGTCTTGTGGCTGAATATAAGAACAAATTCGGAGACCCATATGTCGCCGCCCGTAATGGATGGTTGGATGATGTTATTGAACCTGAAGAATCAAGAATGCGATTATGCCGTGCACTCAATATCATCAAGTCAAAGCGGGAATGGACTCCGCCTAAGAAACACGGTAATATTCCGTTGTGAACTAGATTTTCTTCGCTCTTGCTAAAAGACCGCTTGAACCAGTTTTTGAATCTTCTTGTTCTTCACTAATTACTTCATCGATATCAATTTGTTGTTCAGTATCCGGTTCTTGTTGGCGCAATAATTGAGCGTTAGAATTTGAATTCTTGCTGATGAAAATAATAATAATCATAATAAATAAACCACCTGCTAATCCAATTATTATTTCACTAGAGACTGTACTGCCTTGGATGGTTTCTGTTTCTTCAACAAGTGGTTTACTATTCATATCCAAAGTATATTCAACCCCTACAGTTTGATTTAATTCCAAGTCAGTAACGCGGATTGTAATTGTGATATTGCCATCATGTTGCTGTGGCAAAACAAGCATGGTAACACATTTAGAGATGTATTGTGACTCATCATTACTGCATGATGAAGTGACATTTTGGGTGATGTTTTCGAGAGAAAAACTCACAGTTGATTGTTGTCCTCCATCCAAATCAATAAGATCCCATTGAACTGTTGCTGCTAGATTGTCGAGTAGATTGACATTACCAATGCGAATAGTTGGCAAATCTGGTTGAGGTGAAATTGTCACATTCAAAAGAGCAGAATAATTGGTAGTTCCATCAGTTACATTTAGTGTTTGAGAATTACAAGCACCATATTTGTCTGCCTTCATATTAACAATCAAATCATTACCCGCAATAACAAAACTGCATTTTGAGGATTCTCCACCTTCTATTAACCACGTCAATGAATCACCATCAAGGTCATAAGCGAAATCATTCAAATTAACAATAATGGTTTCATCTTCGGTAGCATTGATTTGCCAAGAGGAATTATTGGTGATCAAGATATCGTCAATTGCCAGTATATTAATTGGGATATCCAAATTTAGTGCTGGATTATAGCCATCTCCAACCAGCATATGAACCACCACAGCACCATTTTGATTTGCAAGTGGTGTAATGGTGACAAAACCATCTGCTATGACGATTGAAACTGGACCTAATTCTGATGAGTTTCCGTTTACTAGCCCTGCAATCTCCTCTCCTTCGGGGTCAAATACATATTCTGAGAGATTCAATATTATTGGTTGTGAATCTTCATCCATTTGTTGTAATGGAATGTTCTTAATCAAACTAGCAGCATCATCAACCGGCATTACTCGAAGCGTTATTTCTGTTGTTACTTCGTCAATAGTTTGCCCGCCCGCTTTAAAATCAAGTCTCAAATTATTCAAGCCAGTCCATTCTTCATCTAGGCTATGGAACACTGTAAAACCAAGATTATCTGAATCTATTTGGAAATTGAAATGCTGTGAGTTTAACCCTACTAATGTTGCATTATCAATGTAGACACTCTGCCCATCTGGGTCATATGCAATTAGCCCATTTTCAACATGTGTACTACCTCTTTGCGGTATGTCGATAATAGCAGGCGGAGTCAAAACAACCAATGGTGAATCTGTTCGCATGATGTCTAAGTATCGATGAGAGGGGGCTCCTTCAACATATACACTGATGAATAAACGATTTGCTCCCGGCTCAACATCAACCATTGGAAATAGACAAATTGCCACTCCATTGCTGTCTATTAGCCCTTCTGTTGTATTCAGAGAAGAATCAATATCACAAACCACTGTCACATTCCAGTTACCTGGTAACTGTGAATAAGGCGAACCATTGCGAAGTGTCCAGTTCATTTTCAAATTGACTGTGTCTTCCGGACCGACCGATTCATTATTGTCAGGTACTGACCAAACATTACCTACTTTGAGCCATTCAGCGGAAGACAAGTCCTCTACAACATAAGAATTAGGGTCTGAAATAATCTCTGGCGAAATAGGTCTATTGAAAGCATCACGGAAGCGGCTGTGCTCACCCTTTAATGCTGCGTCTAAATATGCAACAATATGGGTTGAACTCAAATCTAATTGGGCTTCTTTGCTCATTGTAGCTTCACCATCACCGATTTCAAAAATTGAAGTTGTATCTTGGAATTGATAATGATTCGCACCCACTAGGTGCATCATCTGCCAAGAAAAGTCATTAATTAATTGAAGTCTGTCGATAGCATCAGAGGCAGGTGCAATCTCATCAGCAGTACCTGTAATGAACAAACCTGTATTCGGTAGAGGTGCCTGCCGGTCGGCTAATGAAAACAATCCAGTTCGTTGATTCCAAGATGAAAAATCTGCACCTACTGCAAAAATCCCACTAGGCCCGTATGTAGTGTTTCCGTCATCACTCGCTAGCCAATATGGATACAGTGATGTTGCGGCCATTGCACCAACACCATGTCCGGCAAGTGCCCAGTGATTAACATCAATATTTCCGAAACCGCCCAATACTATTGCGTGGGAATTATTTGTATCATTCATTAATTCTAATGCGGTTTCGGCTATTTCCAAGCCTTCCGAAAGGTCATTTGAATCACTCATCTCTTGACTTACTAGAACAATATATCCACGCTTTACAATCTCGTTTGTGAGTTCCATATATCCATCTATTGATTCGCCGCTAGAACCAAAAAATAGCACCCAAGGAAATGGACCATTACCCGCCATTTCATCATCACTTCCACCGGACATAGCAGGGTATATCATCTCAAAACTCTGTGAATTAGGGCCGAATCCAATATTGATCTCACTCCACCCTACCGGATAATCAATCCCTTGATGTATTGGTTGAAAGTCATCATCCTCTTGCAATAGGGATGCGGCGACTACTGGAAGTAGTGTTGAAATTATCATCATTGATAATATTAAAATTGATGGTTTTACAAATCCCCTCATACTTGCCACTAGGTGGCAACTGGAAGCCATTGTTCTTTGATGCTTCGTTACTTTGTATATGATTCTATAATGGCTTCAGCATGTGCTAATTTAGTCAATAGCAATCCAACTGAAGGCAGCATATCGCCTAATTGGGGAGTCCAGAAATTGGACCAGCATTCTAAATGCTGGCTCGCAAGTAACCAACGGCCATTGAATGGACCTTGGGCTAACTGTGAAATTCTTTCTTCTGCGTCTCCCCGCATCGATGAGTATGGTGCTTCAAAAACAAGTTTAGCTTTATCATGAGCAATATTTGCTTCTTGATTGGCACCGATATCGCCCCCATCAAAGTTGATAAAAACATCAATCTCACCATTGTATTTTTTGCTATCAATCCAATCTCCTTCCGAGAGTGGACGACGTCCTTCTATGGCTATCACTTTACCACCACCATTTATCCAGGCGTGAGCAGTACTTCTGGCCGCACCACCACCTCCAAGTATAGCGATAGTAGCACCATTTGCAACCTCTATCCCGTGGCAATCTGCTGCCGATATAACTCCTAAACCATCAAATGTACCGCAAAACCAACCTTGCCCATCCCATCTAAGACAATTTACAGATAGAATATCCATAGAATTATCAATTGTAGAGACCGCATTACTAACCAATGTATGCTTCAATGGCGATGTTAAATTTATCCAAATCTCTTCATTCAATGCAGAGTTTGGAAGTTTAGACTTCGCCAACGATTGCATTTTCTCAGACATCTCTTGTATTTGTAATTGCAAACTTTTTGTTGATTTAGATTCTAGTAGTGGTGAACAGTCGAGGATTTCTCCTGATGCAGCAATCGCTTTCGCCAATAACTCTGTCGTCCTAAATTTGCCAAATGGCGCACCGGTCAATTTCCAAGATAATGAATTAGGCATTGAGCCTGCGTATCCCCAAGCAAGTGCATCCTCAATATTTGAAGTATCTACCAAATCTAACTTTAAGACCTTAAAACCGGATGTTGTTTTTGATTCAATTGCAGTAAGATGGTCGTGTACAATGGCTAATAATAAAGGAGATAGTGAATGTTCTACAGGCGAACCTGCGATTGCATATCGAACACCAGCCATAAAGATACACAGCGGGGGTAGTAATTGAATACTGTCGTAAAGTTATGTCCAAAACGGGCGAGGATTCAATAGTGACCCTTCATTGCCTACAATATGGAAGGAATCAAGTATAGGGCTGAAAAAAAGGTCATCGGATGGATGACAGGAGCTCTAGGCTTGTATATGACCGCTGCAATGTGGATGGAATTCAATGATGCTCTAGGATTTTATTTAGGACCTAGCATGGGAATTATTATTGGAACCATTACATTCATGGTATACCAATCTAATAAAAATATCAAGGAATTCACATTGAATGGAGATTACAGCACTTCAGAAAGCACTGCAATAATCACGCGAGATGATGGAAGAATGGTTCAAGTAGACGGTAATATGGAGCCAGGTAGAAATCCAATTATGTATATTGCAGTTATTTATGCCATCATTATTATTCTCAGTGAATTGACTTGGTCTAATTTAATTATTTGAGGTAATAGTATGCCTGGAATACTTGATGTATTTGTTATGAAAGAGAGGGTAAACGATGGCTCAAATCCAATCTTGATGACTCTTGAAAAGGCATCAATGCTGTTATCTCTATTTATTATTGGAACTATTGGCTATGGATTAAATCTCCCGGACTGGGGAATCGGATTGCTGGTTGGCGCAAGTTTAGGGCCCGTGGTGTACATCCATTACTACATATTGTACATCAGACCCCTGAAAAAGCAGGGCAACATTGATGTCAAATAACTAATATCACTGTTTGAGGCGGAAGTATGAGTGGACTGTTTTCATCAATTTTAGATTTTTTAGGCATCGGAGCAATTACTGGTGTCGATTTGTTATTTGCAGGTTCAGCGATTATAGGAACTGTATTGTTCCTGATATATTTTACACTAGTCCTGATCGGAGGTGTTGCTGATGGAGCACTGGATGCTTTTGGATTTGATGTCGACTTAGATGTCGGAGCAGAAGGAATATTCCATATGCTTACCATACAGGGATTACTTAGTTTTATGATGATGTTTGGTATATTTGGACTAGCTGTATCTCAATCAAATGAAAATGTATTGTACGCTATAGCCTCAGGCACTATTGCTGGCACAGCCTCTATGTGGATTGTTGGCAAGGTATTCCAAATGATGAAAGGTTTAGAAACAGATGGCACTGTAAAATACCATGAAGCCATTGGAGCCAAAGGAAAAGTGTATCAAACCATTTATCCGGGTGAATCTGGTAAAATCCAAGTAAAATTCACTGGCTCCCTCCGTACTGTTTCCGCAGTTAGCCAAAATGAGAAGGAACAAATCAAAACTGGGAAATTTATCCAAGTGGTGAACCACATCGGTGAAACTCTAATCGTAAAATCGATTTCAGTCACTGAATCGGGCGATTCTGAAGAATAAGAGTTGACACATTCGGGTCAACACTCATAAAGGAGTGTTCCTATGGCTGCATGAGCACTATGGCATCAGCGGGATTATTTATCTTAGGACTTGGATTATTTGTAGCAGTTATCTTTGGAACAGTATATATCGCAACCTCGCGATATAAGTTGGCACCATCTGATAAAATTTTGGTCGTATATGGTAATGTCAAGTCTGGTGGAGCGGCCGCCTGTTACCACGGGGGTGGGCGAATTGTTTGGCCTCTAATTCAGCATTATGCATATTTAGATCTAAAGCCTATGACTATTCTAATCAATCTTGAACATGCACTTTCTTCACAGAACATCCGTGTCACTGTACCTTCAACTTTCACAATCGGTGTTTCAACTGAACCATCTATTATGTCAAATGCTGCAGAGCGTCTACTAGGATTAAACCAAGTAGGAATTGAAGACATGGCTAAAGAAATTATCTTTGGTCAACTTCGTCTTACTGTAGCATCACTTTCGATTGAGGCAATAAACTCAGACAGAGAAGCATTCATGCGAGATGTCACATTGAATGTTGACACTGAATTGCACAAGATTGGACTTTATCTGATCAACGTTAACATTATCGATATTACTGATGAATCGGATTATATCAAATCCATTGGTGTAGCTGCTTCTACAGAGGCTATTGCTAAAGCGGATATTGCCCGTTCAAGTGCCTTGAGAGATGGAAGAATTGGTGTATCTAACGCTGAGAGAACAATGAGAACCGAAGAGGCGAATAACCATGCAGAAGCCGAAAAGGGTGAGAAGACTGCTGAAGCCATGAAGCGTATCTATATCAATCAACAAGAAGCACTTGCGGTTGAAGGTGAAAATGTATCAGCAGCAGAAATTGCACATTACAATGCCGATTTAGCAGAAAAGGAAGCTCAAGCTCTACAACGTTCAGAAGTTGCAAAGCGTATCGCTCAAGCCAATATTCAGAGGGCTCAATATGAGATGGAAGGTGAGAGACTTCGTGCTGAAGAAATCGCTCGTGAAGAAATTGCTAAGGAACAAATCGAGATCGCTGCTACTGCTGAAGCAAATAGAGAGCGCCTAATCGCACAAGGTCAAGCGGATGCTACTCTTGCACGATATAATGCAGAGGCTGCTGGACAACAAGCGGTTTTGGAAGCAAAGGCTACTGGATATGCACAACTTGTAAAAAGCGCAGGTGGAGATGCAAAGGCTGCTGCTACACTACTGATGGTTGAAAAGATTGAAGCATTGGTTGCACGACAAACTGAAGCGATCTCTAACTTGAAGATTGATAAGATTACAGTTTGGGATTCAGGCAATGGTGGAGATGGTGGCGGTTCAACTGCCAACTTTGTATCTTCTCTAATCAAGTCACTACCGCCTGTCCACGATATAGCGGCAATGGCTGGTGTTGAACTTCCAGATTATCTCGGAAACATGAAAGATGAGTGATTTGAATACTTTCAAACACTCTGAAAAAGACTGTTTCAACCCCTAATCTAAGCGAGAGATTGAAAGGTGGTTGTGCGCGCAAGCAACAATATGGCTAGTGACTTAGATATTGCAAGAGCTGCAACTCTAGAACCAATTGAAGCGATTGCTTGGAAATTGGGTATCTCTTCCCACGAGTTAACTTCTGTTGGCAATGGGATGGCAAAGATTACCTGGAAAGCGATTAGTGAAAGATTCAATCGACCTCAAGGAAGCCTAGTATTAGTCACATCAGTTAACCCAACTCCTTTTGGTGAAGGCAAAACAGTAACTACGATTGGACTGACACAGGCGCTTTGTGCAATCGGTTCAATGGCTACTTGTGTAATTCGTGAACCCTCAATGGGTCCAGTCTTTGGTATCAAAGGAGGGGCTGCTGGAGGTGGTCATTCTCAAGTATTACCAATGGAAGACATCAATCTCCATTTCACAGGCGATATGCACGCAATCACCTCAACTCATAATTTGCTGAGTGCTTTAATTGACAATCATTTGAAATTTGGCAACGACTGCAAGATTGATACTGAAAGAATTAGTTGGCCGAGAGTTATTGATATGAATGATAGGGCATTACGCCAAATTGTAATTGGATTGGGTACTGCTGCAAATGGAAATACTCGACAAGAAAGATTTGATATTACCGCTGCTAGCGAAGTAATGGCAATATTAGTCTTAGCAAGTGACTATGCAGACCTTCGTAGAAGACTTGGCGAGATTGTAATCGGACCTTCAGTTGAAGGCTATCCTATCAAGGCAGAACAGATTGGTGCAGCAGGTGCTATGGCATTATTATTGAGGAATGCATTTTTACCGAACCTCGTACAAACTTTAGAAGGAAATCCTGCATTTATCCATGGTGGTCCTTTCGCAAATATTGCCCATGGTAATTCTAGCGTTATTGCAGATAGAATCGCACTAGGTGCGGCTGATATTGTTGTCACTGAAGCTGGATTTGGTTCTGACATGGGTGCTGAGAAATTCATGCATATCAAAGCAGCCAATTCTGGAAAGTCACCAGATTGTGTAGTGATGAATGTAACAGTACGCTCTATGAAATTACATGGTGGCGCCTTTGGGGATAGAGGTGGATATCGCCCTACACCTGAAGAATTGGCTACTGAGAATGTTGAGGCTGTAATAATTGGTGCAACTGGTAATCTCGATAGACATATTAGAAATATGGCTGGTTTTGGTATGCCAGTTGTTGTTTCAATCAATCGATTTTCAACAGATACTGATGCGGAACTTGCCGCATTGAGTGATGCTGCTAGGGCAAGCGGAGCAACTGAAGTAACAATCTGTGAAGTTCATGCAAAGGGAGGAGCAGGAGGAGAACAATTAGCAAGAGCAGTAGTCTCTGCAGTTCATGACCATGTTGCCGCTGGAAGACCTTTCACACCATTATTCATGCCAGATGCGACTATTAGAGAAAAGATAGATTCTATCGCAACTAGAATCTACAAGGCGGATAGAGTAAGAATTGAAATATCGGCTGCAAAACAATTAGCCCAAATTGAAAAATGGGGATATGGGACACTGCCAGTCTGTATGGCGAAAACTCAGTACTCGTTCTCTCACGATCCAAACTTACTCGGCTCACCTTCTGGGTTCACTATACCAATCAAAGAATTCCGTTTGAATGCTGGAGCTGGTTTTGTCGTTGCGATTTGTGGAGATATGATGACGATGCCGGGATTACCTGAGCGCCCTGCTGCCCTCGACATGGATATGGATGAGAATGGCAACTTAATCGGCGTATTTGGGTGAATAAAATGAAGATTCTCAAACGTCAACAGATGTTATGGAGAATTCGAATTGAATCTCAAGACGACTTGTGGTCAATTTCAAGATTAGCTCGCAAAGGTACTTCGATAGCAATGCTTGGTGAGAGGAGAGACCAAACTACTGCAGGAGAAACTGGTGGACGAGCAAAGTCTGCTGAAAGGAAAAAAATGTGGATAAAATTGAGAATTGAAACTTCAGAATATCAAACCTTTTCAGACACATTAAGAATCCATGGTATTATTGAAGAATCTAAGATTGATATTGGTTTACACCATACTCATCTTGTTGAGATTATGGATGAGATTGAGATAACGTCTCTGACCCCATTTGATGAAACTGATGTCGAATTGCTAAAGCAGAGTGAAAAAGCCAGTAAAGCGGCTCAGATAGCAATTCTTGTCGTTGAGAATGACGAGATGATTCTCTATTTTGTAACCGGTAGAGGGCTAAGAGAAAGCGCAATGTGGACTATGCGAGGAGGTGGTAAACGCGGTGATTTGAAGACTACTTCATCAGTGGCTTCATCCTTTAGAAAAAGCGTTATTTTGGCCATCTCGGCTCAACTGAATGATGAGATTCCAATGATACTGTGCGGGCCAGGTCATGCAAAAGATGTATTATTGCCAGAACTAAGAGATAGCGGCCATAGCAGATTCATCAAACTAATTGCCACTTCAATGGGAGGACGCTCAGCAGCCAATGAAGTTTTAAGCGGCGGTTTGGCTGAGGATTTGCTCGGAGAACATGCAATTTCAAAGGAAATAATGCTACTTGAAGAAGCATGGACAAGATTGTCCACAACAGGCACAGTAGCCTATGGTAAAGAGCAATTGGATAGAGCACTAACTGAAGGGGCGATAGAAACCTTGCTCATCACAGCCGATTTACTCAGAAACGAAGAAGACACCATCGCTGGCAAAACATGGCCCGTCTGGTGTAGAGGTCTTTCTGATATCTCAGCAGAACTTGTTCAATGTTCAACCGACCATGATTCAGGGCTACAATTGCTAGGCATGGGTGGAGTTGTTGCCCTACTGCGCTACAAATTATGAGTTGAGGGTGATTTGATGGGTGAAAAGGACTCTATTAAATTTGCTTGGTTTAGTGAATTCAAAAATATTTCGCTTGACCAACTTCGTCAATCTCTAAGCCAATATCGCTGGATTTTACTTAATGCTGAAGATTTACCAAATGCAACAGCGGTATGGATGTTCGCAGAACTTGATGGTTTTTTTATTGGTCTAGATCATAGAGGAAGTGAATATCTATCAGGCATTCACAATAGAGCCATCCATTTATTATTGATTGATGAAGAGAAAGAGATAAGAGGAATTTCTAAGGTTTTTTACGCAAAAAGCGATTCAATCGAAAATTATCTTTGGTGAAGAACTAATCATCAAAAGTGGGCTCGAGGGGATTCGAACCCCCGATCAACGCCGTGTAAAGGCGCTGTCATAACCAGCTAGACCACGAACCCGTATTCCGAGGCTGTGGCAAGGGGCTTTTCAACTAACCGCATCGCCACTAACCTCAAAACGAGTCACCACTACCCTCGGACATATGGACGAGGATGTTCAAGCGACGGCAGCGAGATTAGTTCGTCGTATTAAGGAAGGAAATCACACCATCACAGTGGCAGAATCCTGTACTGGAGGATTGCTTGCAAGTGCGTTTACCGACATTGCTGGTGCAAGTCAATGGTTCCATCAATCATGGGTAACATATTCCAATGAAGCCAAGATTAAGGAACTCGGTGTAAAGAAGAGTTCTTTGGAAAAAAGAGGGGCTGTATCTGCTGAAGTAGCAATCCAAATGGCTCAAGGCGCCCGCGTTAAGGCCAATGCGAGTATTGCAATCTCAATCACAGGAATTGCTGGACCTAATAATGACGGGTCCAATAAAAAAATTGGTACCGTTTATGTGGGAATTGCATCGGATGGTTGGGCCAATTCAGATATTACTGAAATCGGTGGTAATCGAGCCGAGAATAAAATCGCATTTGTTCATTTTGCATTGTTAACCGCAATTAAATATTGGGATAGAGCAATGGATAATGCAGAAATAGCAAGGGAAAAAGAAGAATCAAGAGTAACTGCTGAGAAGGATGCAAAGGTATTATTCGAAGAAGAAAGATCAAAACGTGAAGAAAATGCAAGAGAAAAGGGAATCTTGAAAGATGATACTTGGTCTGGAAATGGGAAATCACCTAATTTAAAGGAAAGTATTAGCAATGAAGTTCACTGGGAAAATGAATAACATTACCAACTCTCTGGTATTGTAAATCGTAGCAATTTCGTCGCACTGCTTATGTGCATCCTCTGTCACCTTAGACATTATGGGTGGCGATGCAGTAGATATCTGGCAGCATTTGGCCAGCCGTAAAATAATGTTATTGAAATCGATGAAGCAGGCAGTTCAAGAACTTGAAGACCCGTATGCTGTGTTTTCATATGCCCAAGAAATCGGTTTCAATTCTGGATTATTAACTAAAGATATTTTAGATAAAATGGTCGCCGCTCATAATTCCTCAAATAGCGAGCAAGCGCCGGTTGAACACGAGATTACAATAGCAGCAATTGCCGCAACCGAAGTCTTAGCCAATAATTCTGCAGACGAATTGGGGAGAACTATTGCACCGATTGCTCAACATGAACCATTTGATGTTCGTTTCCGCAATAATCTCCCTGACTGGAGTGTAGATGACTTTAGCGAAAATGCAAGTGATGCACCTCAGGATATCAAAGTTCATTATGACATTACAGGGAAATCGGTTACTGAAGGCAAAATATCCGATATAAATTCATGCTTTTCAGATCGACTAGAAAAAATTAGAAAAATGATTATTACAAATTCAAACCTACCGAAACCACCACAGGAAATTGCTCGCTTGCAAACCGAATATTCTCGTTATCAAGGATACGGAAATACAGCAGTAGCAATCGGTTTGGTAAACGAACCACGTTATACTAAAAATGGCCATTTAATGTGGGGCATTGAAGATGAAACTGGTGAAATGACATGCCTTCTAACCAAGCGTCAAGGAGACGATAGAGATAGAGCGCAAGAGATGATTCTTGAATCGGGATTGATGCCGGATGACGTATTGGGGGTTTCGGGTTCCTTTAGTCAAACCGGAGATGTGTTTTATGTCTCAGATTTATATTTCCCACTAAAACCAAAACATCAGAAGGCCAGTTCAGAACATGGGATTAGCGTAGCCTTCATTTCAGACATCCATGTTGGTTCAAAGACCTTTTTGGAAGCCCAATGGCACAAGATGGTAAGATGGTTCCATACCGACCCACTTGCAAAGACAATTAAGTATCTAATTTTATCAGGTGATTGTGTCGACGGAGTTGGAATATATCCCGGACAGGATAAGGAATTGGCTATACTTGATTTGTACGGCCAATACACAGAGTTCGCTAGACTATTAGAATTGTTGCCAGAATGGGTCGAATGTGTAATGTTGCCAGGTAACCATGATGCTGTTCGTCCAGCCGAACCGCAACCAACATTTGAGAAAGATATTCAACAGGATTATAATTCCACAACATTTGTTGGTAACCCTTGTGATTTTTCTTTGAACGGTGTGCGATTATTATCATATCATGGTAAATCAATTGACGACTTCGTAGCGGGGTTGAGAACTGTAACTTATGCAGATCCTGTTGAAGCAATGCGTCAAATGCTGAGAAGAAGGCATCTAGCACCTCAATGGGGTGGTAAGACTCCGCTTTCACCTGAACCCGAAGATGGGCTGGTAATCAATGAAGTACCGGATATTTTCGTTACTGGTCACGTACATGGTCATGCTTGCATTGATTTCAAGGGTACAACATTGATTTGCTCAAGTACATGGCAAGATCAAACTTCATACCAAAGAATGCTTGGTTTCCAACCAAAGCCATGTATTTTGACAATTGTTAATCTGAAGAGTCATGCTACTACTGCAATACCATTTGCATGAATTAATGAAACTACTCTAGACCTAACAGTGGTCTTAGTAAACTCAAATCTTTAGCGATGACGATTTCCACACCTGCTTTTTCAAAAGCCATTAATGAAGAATCTCTTGATGGGTTGAATCCGATGAAAGTACTACCTTCAATATGCATACTCAAATCCATTTCTGAATCACCAACTGAAACTACACCAGATGAAGCGATATTATTCAGGTCGCACAACTTCTTGATAATGGCTCCCTTGCCCCCTGCATGCAATCGACAAATACCATCATTTTTCAAAGAATCATCTTCAGCAAATTCAAAACCATTAGCAATCCAATCATCAACCTTTAGCATTGATGCAATTGTTGAAACAAAAAGGTCTACACCTGCAGAAACAATAGCCACATAAACACCCTTCTCTTTCAAATCAGCAACAAGTTCTCTTGCACCTGGCATCAACTTAACACCAGAATAAGCTCGGAATAAATCATCCTTGAAAATTGGATCTTGGATGTTTTTCCATAATTGTATATCAGAGCGCATGAATTCAACATCGCTCAATTCACCATTGATGAAACGTTGTAAGTTAACCACATTATCTGTACCAAAATGGTCATGAAGAGTTCTCCATGAAGAAACTGCATCAACTAAGACACCATCGCAATCAAAAACAACACAGGTGGGTAATTTACCCTGAACTGAATTGCTAGTACTTGTCGACATGATGCTCCCCCATACATACTAGAGGGGTCTTGCTTGAAAGGCTTCGCAACAACTGGAAATAATACTGCTCAAGTTAATGAAGAAAAAAAAAGCGAAAAACTGGGGAGGTTCAAAGAACCCCGCCCAGCGTTCGCATTTACTATACCGTCTCCGCAGAGTACGGTGTTTTCTCGAAAAACAAAAGGGTAGAGGGCCGCAGCCCCCCAGCCCTAATGCATCGTTTCACTTACCTAAGCTCAAGCCTTGAGGTCGTATGCCAGTCCGCTCCAGGAGCGGAGTAGAGCACCTTGTGCATTTGCCGGAGCATATGACAAGGTGATCGTGACATCGGTCATAGGTGTACCATCAGGTGCATGGGTTCGTACATAGATTTCATCACCAGTGTTGAAGGTAGAAACCGACCTGGTTCCTTCCTTATTCACTTGGTCAACGAATGTGACGAAAGCGTCACTGTTTGCAGGGTTGAATCCGTAAACATCGTTTGTATCAGCCAAATTAGCACTAAAGGTCTGAGGAGACCCACTTGCATCCACATAGAACACACGAACTTCAACAGCTTGGGTAGCCAAATCAGTTTCAGATTGTGTCACTGAGATTCTCCAGTGACCTTGGTCTGCATCTGCACCGTTGATATCCTCAATGTTGAAGGTGACTCTTGGGACACCTTTGACATCAGTTTCAGCGAGGCTTGAAGCCCACACGTAAATGACACCGGACAGAACCACTGTGATAGCGACCATTAGAATGGTTGCGATAACAGGGGATACTGCACGTTCATCGTCTACGATAGACTCTTCCAATGCTTCCTCGTCCTCTTCACGGCGTCCAGACAGTGCAAGAGCACCGACGAAGACACCTGCAAGGCTCACAGCAATAATGCTAGGAGCGAAGGATGGAACTGCACCTGCGCCGATTGTACCGACTACAACTGGTAGATTCTGTCCGCTTGCCTCAAAGGTTGAAGATGGCTGGTTAGCGTGTGCACATGTTGCCGCAGTGCTTAGACTGGACATCATGTTGTTACACCAATTGCTGTCTTCAAGTAGAGGTCTGCGTTCTGAAGTCTGTGTAGCATTGCTACCGTATTGTCCAGGCTTAGACCAATCTGCTCCTTGTTGTCCTTGGTTGTTAGAACGGTGGGAAGCAGGGCTATCGGTCTGGAACCGGTCAGTAGCAGATACTAGTACGTCACAAGGGTTTGTCAAACAGGTCTTGACATCCATCTCGACCCAAACGTTTGTTGTATCCTTTGTGATATAGACATCTTCAGTGATCGCAACTGATGTTCCATATGCTGGTACAGCGTAGTAACGTGTTTGCTCGATTTCAGAGTGACCGTCTGTATGGTAGGTAATCGCCAACATGTGGTCATAGGTGTAAGGACCTTCATCTCCGCCAGCAGTAACATCAACAGTAACTGGAACATATGTTCCGGTCATGATGTTGTTGACTCCATTGAAGGAGAATCCAGTGTCTGCACTGAATCCGTAATCAGCAACAAGCTCACGTACTCTTTCGACACGGATACCAATCTCTTGCGTAGCAACACCTTGCTGGTAGTCTGCAATAGGCATTAATGCTGTATCGTAATTAGGAACATACGATGGTGCAGCACCTGTGTCACGCAATACCAAACGGATTTGACAGTAGTCAGATCCAGTTGGTCCGATTTGGTGGATACCGTTATCGTTCAAGTAGTCAACTTCCCAGTCGTAACCGTTAGTAGTTGCATCTGCAACAAGGTCCAAGACTAAGTCATCGCCAACAATGGTCGCATCGAAGTAGTTACCGTAAACACACTGGTCTGTGGACTCGATTTCCCAAGTCAAATCAGCGTCGTTGTGATCGATATCGTCCTTCATAGAAGCCAGACTGAATGTCAAGTTATCAGCGCTTGTATCGTCTTCCATTACTGAAAGCTTCCAAGGCACTGTGTTGACAGATCCATTGTCTGGGTTCACTGAAACAGTTCTTCCTTCAACATCTACCATTGATGCATTCCAGTCAAGAATAACCGGAGCGTCGTTAACAGGTGATACTGAGAATTCAACATCAAAGTCGTTAGCATCTTGATTCTCTGCTCCATCGTCAGATAGAGTTAGAGTAACCGTACAGGTGCCACCTAGTTCGTTGTTTGTGTTCTCGGTTAGAACCAACTCGTTGATCGTGTTGACCTCAGCAGAGAAGGCAATACATGTTGCAGGTACTGATGCACCCCATGTGTAGACTTGTCTGGTTGGTGATTGCTCATTAGCCATGTCACGGATGTAAGAACGTGTTGCATTGCTTACATCTCCCAAGGACTTGATATGGGAACCGAATCCTTCAGGAAGGATGTTGTTGAACGATACATCCTCTGAGAATAGAGGCATACAGTCATTCTCTTCGACATTACAAATCACTGGTGCGTCGTTGACGTTATCAACAGCGAATGTTATGTTCTTAGAATCAGTCAATCCATTGCTATCAGTTACTTCGAAGCTATAAGTCATTGTACCGAACTGGTTATCAAGAGGTGTAATAGTTACTTGATGACCATTTTGGTTCCAATCAACTAGAACATTGTCGTGTGCAACAAGATTACTATCAGCAGATGTCCAGGACATTGTTGCTTCATCATCTTGTACGTCATCAGCCATGTTAGTTAGGCTGAATGTGTAAGCACCAGAGTCCTCGTCAACAGTGATGTCAGCGAGTGAAGTTCCGATAACAGGACAAGCACGCTCCATGTCGATGACGAGGTTAACGTTAGCTGCCATTGAGACATCTTCGCTAATAGCCCAATCATAAGCACAGTCTGCAGAGGTCTTGACCATTACGTCGTAGTCCTTTGCAACACTTGGCGTGTTAGATCCCTTGTATGTACGATATACTAGTACTTCATCAGCAATTACACCAGTTAGCAAATCATCGTGAGTCAATTCAACAGTGATGTAATCACTGAAGGATTGCAGAATATTTGAACTGTTGATTGTTTGAGTTGGGTGAACAGTGCTGACATCTGCAGTGCTCTCTCCTTGTACTATAGCAACAACATCAATTTGACTTGGTGTTCCGCCCATGCGGCTGAATGGAATAGATATCTCAGCGAAGTCGCCAGAGAAGTCTACTGATACAGCATCCTGACTCAATGAAGTAGGTCCCCATCCAAGGAAACCATATGAGTACAGAGCATAGGATGTTTCACTGTCTGCCCAAAGAACATAGTTCGCAGGTACAGGTAGTGTGTGAGCACCGCCCATTCCATTGTATCCAGTTGTGGATCCACTTCCATCAGTACTGATGTAAATCAGTAGGTCGGAGTTGGTTAAGTCCTCGCCGGTCAATCCGAAGTATAGGTTGTCACCTTCGATGTAGGTCATAGACATATCATTGGTACCGTCACCGCTCATTACACCAGGCATTGCATAGCCAGATGGGTTCAGAGCGTTTCCACCGTTCCAGTCACTGTCGTCACCGTCAACAACCATATTCTCTGGTTGGAAACTTGTGGACACGTAAGAAGCACGTGTACCGTCAGTGGACTGAATTAGAAGTGAAACCTCGTTCGTTGGAGTAGCAGTCAGATGAGTGCTTGCCATTGAGAAGAGATTTGCTTCATCGATAGTTGCAGTAGGGTGTACAATCAACTTAGATGCGTTAAGAGAGTTACCAATAGAGGTAATGTATGCGTTTGAACCTGCATCAATTTGTGTTGATGAAGTCCAAGTCATGTTCTCAACAGTACCTACTGAGTCGTCAACCTTTAATGCGGTAGTTGCATCAACAGTTCCACCATCCCAGCGGAATGGTGAATTGACAATGTGTACACCGATAACACCAGATGCATCAAGAGGGTATACCCAAACATCCGAAGAGTCTTCAACGTATAGACCAGTTCCTGCGGAACCACCGTCAACTGCTGCGTTGATCGCTGTTACAGTTGTACCTATTGCGTGGACACCATAGGTAGCTCCAGAAATTGTTGCAGCGCCCAGTAGGTTGAGAGTACCGGATGGCATCTCAACACCTGTGTCGTAACCTGATATGGATGTTCCAAGCAAAGATACAGCGTTCACTCCATCAGCGGAAATTATTCCGTTGGTTAGAGATGTGCCATCACCAGTTAGTACAGATCCATTGTCATTGAAATCACAATCCTCTAGAACTATGGCATTGTCAGACAATGTGATACTGTTTCCTGCAGAGATAATATCCACAGATGAACAGTCCATTGCTGTAATACCAACTGCATTCGGGGAAATACGACCAGCACTTAAGCCGATTGTGTTTCCAGAAATGTCAGGTCCATTGTATCCTGCTCCACCAGATGATTCAAGTGCGTACATGTTTGCACCACCATCACCGTATGTATCAGTTACCTTGACTGTATAATTTCCAGCAGCCGTGTAGGTGACAAGAGGTGTGTATCCAGTTTGGGATGAGAATGAACCTGCAGCCCATGTATCTGTTGTTCCATCAGGCTTGGTAATCTCTAATCCAATTTCTCCGCCCCAGCTATCTGTCTCTAGATCAATTGCTAGAGTTTTACCAGATGCAAGAGTAAAGGTACAAGACTTATCATAACTGTAGTCGTATGAACGGATAGTACACAATGATGTTGAAGGTGCAGGAGGTTGAGACATTGAGTCCAACACAATTCCACCATCAGCATCGATTAGTGTGTTATTTGTAACATCACCTTGTCCGCCGCGTACATTGATACCTGGTTCAGATGAATCGCCGACACCGAATACCGTATTGTTATCGATACTGAAGTCTGCAACATCCCTCACATAGATTCCATCATTAGCACCGTTAATGATGTTATCAGAGATTTCTATCCTCTTGTTATTACCAGGGTATACTGCAATTGCACTTCCTGCTGCACCATCACTGTTGAATGTATTACCAGTAATGACTGCATCATCTGCATGAGCGTTTGTATAAATCCATACGTCAGCAATTTCTCCACCATCATTGAAAGTGTTTCCACTAACAGTTAGGTTATCAGCACCAATGTAATCAGCAGTGTGGTAGCTGTAGTATGGCGATCTTTGAGCCATAACACCTACTCCACAATCGTTGAAAGTGTTGCCACTAATGACTCCACCATCACCTCCACCAAGTACGATACAAATGTCTGTGTATGCAATTGCATTATTCAAATTGGTATATCCACGGAAATGGGTTATAACAGAATTCGTAATAGAGACTTCTTCTACTTCCCAATTGTAAGTATACCAGGCAGACTTGTAACCATTAGATGTAACAATCGATGCAATACCACTCAATGTCGAATTATCAATAACTAGATTCAAAGTATAATATTGGTATCCAAGTTCAATTCCCATTGCGCTTCCAGTCTCTGGGTTAACCATCATAGAATACATAGCACCATCAGTCATGTAGAAATATGATCCATATGGAGACTTAGGATACCAGAGTTGTGTGTCGTAGTATGTATAACCGCCAGTTGCAAGGATGGTTGAACCGTTAAAGTTGTAATCATCGCCACCGTTGATATACATAAATGGTACATCGATCATTACGGTCTTGTTAGACATATCCTTAGCAAGCCCGCCATAATATCCGTATTCCTTACCATCGTTCACACCATCACCATCAGTGTCCATATCACGGGAACCCGCAGTGGATAAATATCCAGTACATTGAGCTACCATCGCATATGATGTTGAAGCATATCCATAACAAACTCGGTCTGTGATTTGGTCAACCAAATCAACAGTTTCTGAGTTTCCACTTGTATCTGTCAGTGTTGCTGACTCAAATGCGTAACGGAAATCCATAAGGTTGTTTGACGAAGAGGTGTAGTAATAATCTATCTCAGCGACTGTGGAAACTTGATAACCACTCAGACTTGGAGTTGTTAATCCACTGCTACTATCTACAGTTGCAGTCGTGAATGTTAGTCCTGAGACTTGACCGTTGATATCGGTTGTTCCAGTTCCAGCAGCACTACCACTTGCGTCCAATAGATTAACCGTAGCACCAGGAACTGCACTTAAATCTGCAGTTAGAGTAACTGCCAATTCACGCATTCTGGTAAACAATCCACTTCCAGTAACTGAAACCGCATTCAGATTAATTGTTCCTTCAATAAAGTCAACTAATGCTGATCCAGTAATCGAGACATCTACGGTATTACCCATTGTGACATCTTGCATTATGATCTTTCCAGTTCCTGCAGTTTCGACACCGATAGCATTGCTTTGAATAGTCACTGAATCAAAGGAAACATCCCTTGCGGACAGTGGACCATACTTGAATGCCGCTCCAGCAGAGTTAGTAATAGTTCCAGATAATTCTCCAGTAATATCCTTGACATAGTATATACCAGCAGATGTTTGTCCATTAAGGTCCAAATCTAACAAATCAATACTACCTGATGCTGAAGTTCCAGAAAGTACACCATATGTACCTCCTGTTACTGTAAGTCCAGTAGTAGTTGCTGCAGTTTGTCCTACAATTTCCATTCCTGCGTTAACAGGGCTTGTAACATCTACGTTGTCAAAGTGAGCAGCAGCGAATGCGCCACCGACTTCAATACCTGTGTCTGCACCAGTAATTGTTCCATTCTTGAATAGAGCAGTACCAGATTCACGGACATAGTTTCCTAGATCAGCAGGGTCGTTTCCACTACGAGCAACGAAATCCAATCGGTCTTGGTAGTTGTCTGCACGGTTGTGCAAAACATCCATCCAAAGAGTGACCTTGGTGATGTTGCCTGCAGAGATATCTACAATAGGGTAAGTCAAACGTGCGCCTTGTCCTGCATTCATGTAATATGAATATGCATAATCAAGACAGATGTTGTAATACCCAAACAATCCATTATATCCTTCAGGAGGTGCAAAGGTAGTACCTACTGCGCCACCTTGGGATGAGGGGTAGTAGTATCCCCAGTAATGGTATGGGTAGTAAGCTGCGTTACCTGTTGGAGAAACATCTACGATGTTCTCCCAGTCAAATCCAAACTGTGCTGGGTAATTGTAGTAAGCAGGGTAACTTGGGCTAGTCATCGGGCCACCAGGCCAGTAGTACCACAGATAATACATGTATCCAGGCCCTATGTTAGAATTCGGGCTGTTAGGACCCCATGAATAACCGTAGTAGTTACAGTCATAGGAAGGTGCACCACCGGTACCGCCATCGTATGTAGCTGCATATCCGACACCTGAAGCTGGGTCAGATGCACTGTATGGGTAGTATCCAAGATCATCATCTTGAGTAACATTCCAAGAGTTGCCTGCATCATCTTCCAACTGAATATTGTATCGGTCAGTCATCATGTAGTACTTGCTAGTTGCATAGTTGTATGTCGGGTGAGCGTTACCGCCACCATAGATACTGTTTGCACCTACTTGTAAGTAGTCGCCTGTTCCTAGGTATGTTGACAAGTCGATTTCGTATGTTTCCCAACCTGTTGCCTTACCGCTCAATAAAGTAGAACGGTAAATTGTAGGAAGTGACATACCACCATATACATCTACACCAACTGTGTTGTCAGTTGAAGTAAATCCATTGATTTGAGGAGCGCCGTTGTAAGATTGAATACCTACTGCGCTGTTCTTCACGATAATGTTGTTGATGTTTCCACCAGATTGTTCAACCCAAAGGGCTGTTCCAGTATTACCAGTGTTGATAATTGAAGAATCATCGACATTGATTGAACCACCATCAACCTTGACTGTAGCCATATCATCTGCTGATGCTGATGAACCAAAGATTGTTGCTCCATTCATCATAGTCAATGTTGCTCCATCGCCAATAAGTATTGCAGAGTTGGTAGTTGCGTCTTGTGCAACATCACGTACAATACCACCATCAATTTCTAGTGTACCGCCATCTTGAATATCAAGATGTAGTCCATAAGTTGAGGTAATTGCCTTGAGGCTTCCAACTGCTCCAGTATCTACTGAAGTTGTTACAATCAATGAACCACCATTGCTCAATGTTAGAACTGGTGATGATGTTGCAGTACTCTTAACCTTCAATACTGAACCTAGTAACTTGATGGTACATCCATCAAGATGTAGGTCAGCAGAAAGGGTCATAGGTGTACTGTCAAATTCATAGACGCCATTTCCGGTGTCCATAACCATTAGATCTTGATCTTGAGCCATCCAAGCACAGTCCATTCCAGATTGATTGAAATCGACTGGAGCTGGTTCTAGTAACAAATCAATGCTGCTTCCGATGTTGAAATCTCCGCTAGCAGGATACCAAGCGTCGGTATACATTGTCTCATTCTGTCCAGCAGGACCGAAGGCACGGATATTGTGGTCGGAATAAGTATTGCCGTTTGAGTCGCCAGTGACAACCCATACATTTGCAGCACCATTCATATCAGTAACGTGGGAACCAACTTCGAAGAGTTCGCTTCCACTACCGTCAACCACTGAAGCAGTGACTGTGTGACCAGACTTCCAAATTTGTGTTGATACTGGAGGTGTTCCCATCAAAGCCATTCTGTAGGTACTTGCTTGTGCAGTTCCACCAAACCAGATAGTTGCAGAAGATGCAGCATCCCAGTCACAGTTTGAACTGTCTCCGGTATTGTCTGCACAATCGTTTCCATCCTGTGTCACATCGATCAAGGTTATCTTGGCGTTTGTGCTTGCCTTAGCAAGGTAAATGGTTCCTGTACCAGCAGTTGTACTAGTAATTGCAGTCTCACCAACAGTCATCTTTGTGTTACGTGCGTATAGAGCAGATGTAACAGAATTTGTGTGAGTGATTGTTCCATCAGAAACTACAACTGTGTTAGGTGCAGCACTGCTTGAACATGAACTGTAAACAAGGTCTGCATTGATTGCATCCATGTTAACATTCCATCCACAGCCAGTTAGTTGCCATGCGCCAATAGCAAAGTTTGCCATGTCAAGTACATCAGTTGTAATTGCATTTCCATACATTCCAATATCGCCTGCACTAACATCTGTGAAGACGCTTGGATGCATACGGTTCATCTGAATATCACCGGATGTTAGCGTGTCAATTACTGCATTTGCACCAGATGGTCCAGCCGCAGTACTTGATGAGCCACCAGGGGTCATAGCAAGGTTAGCAGTTCCTAAGTCTACATCGTTGATGTGAATCAAGCCGATAGCATCGATTGACGCAGAGGCATAGTCATCAGCATCAAAGTTGAATAGAACAACTTCAGAACCTGCGCCAGCAGAGGAAGCAATTGCGCTTCCTGTTTGTGCGCTTGCAGTGTTAGCAGTTACGTTAGATATAGTAACCATTGACAAATCTACATCGATCAAGTTGACGTAAGAATTAGTGATGGTTGTGTTCTCTAAGAATAGTGAACCGCCAGTTGAACCGGCTGATGCACCATCTGCGATAACAATCGCTCCACCCCAGGAGGTTCCTGCGGTGTTACAATCCTTCATTGTACCTTCAGTTAATGTAGCGATAGTGTCTTCTGCAAAGTTGAAACATGCTGTGTTAGCAGTTGTACTTCCTTCAACACTGAAATCACTCATTGTAACTACAGTACCTTGTCCACTTCCATGCTCGAAGGCTGAAGCGACATTCTTGAAGGTCATGTGGTTCATTGTGAAGTTTCCAACATTTGCGTTAGATGACGGTGTTGCAACAGTACCGTGACGGCTACCTGCTGCAATTGCTGCATCAGTGGTGTTAGCAAAATCAACATATGAGAACTGGTGGCGGTCATCGGTTCCTGTAGAACAGGAGTTTGTGAACGCTAGTCCAGCCCATGTTGCGCCAGCTTGACCTTCAAACAAAATGTGGTCAGTAACGTTTCCATTAGCGGTGAATGTATCACAAGCGCCATCAAAGGAAATACCCTTTCCGGATGCTACTTGAATAACTACACCTGGTTCAATCTGAAGATTAGCTGAAATTGACAAGTAATCGTTAGAAGGGTTAATTCTAATTGGGCTGTCAGCCAGATCCCAATTTGTATCAACAGTAATATCAGATTCAACATCTGTACCCTTTCCTTCAAACGGCATTACTCGGTAATATACACCACAGTCAACAGTAGATGTCTTGTAACAATAGTAAGAACCATATCCGCCCCAGTTTGGAGCAAGTGTGTTGGTCTTAGCATAGTAATCGGTGGATGGCATTGCTCCAGGAACCGAATAGTATGATCCAAGGCTTCTGTAAGTACTAGTACTTCCAGAATTAATCAATTGCATAATACCATGACGGCTGATGTGGATTCTGTCATTGCTGTCAGATCCATTGAACTCTGTACCGAAATATTCGATTGCGAATCCATCAGGGATGTCAATGTTAGCAGCACACTGGGACTTGTAATTATTGAATTGATAAGAACAGTAGTATGCTGTCGGATTACCATTCGAAGAACCTACAATTGCTGCTTGTGCGTTTTGAAGGTCCTTGATTCCAAGATCAAAAGTTTCGTGACCATAGGAAGTTGCCGATGTTGAAATACGGAAGTTGTTGGAGAAGATGTTTGCTCCTCCTTTATAACTCCCGCCTCCAGTACGCAGAGATTCACCCTTAGTACGTGTACTGTCTTGGTATCCAGTCGACATGTAGTCGTAGTATACACCACAATTAGTATCGTACTTGAATTCAATCTCGTTAGTAACGTCGTACATTACAACTTGATAGGTACATAGGTAACTATTGGTATAACCCATATCTCTCCATTCAATAATCATCATCTTGTTAGGGTCGCCAACTTCGAATGAGTTTGTTGAAGAAGTTACGGTGTTAATACCAGAAGATGCTGTGCTCGTATCTTGCGCGGTCATGTAGTATTCGACTTCGTCACCACGTTCTAGAGTTGGTATATCTGCACTCCAAGTACATCCTACACCAGCACATTCTGCTCGTGTCTTACCAGATTCTTGAGTCAATCCCATGGATGACCAAGTAGATGCTCCAACTGCACGATAGTACAAAGTTGGTCCAACACCGGTAGTAGTACTTACATTCAATCCAGATGGTGGATCTCCTGCATCAGTAATGGTTACTGAAACAGTTCTATCCTTACTATGGGAATCAGACAATGCTGAATGTTGCATAGTAGGTGCGAAGGTATCTGGTTGAGGTGCAACCAAACCGACCTTGTACGTTACAGTGCCTGTAGATGCTTGTTGTCCATAGTATCCTAATGACATTACAAATCCAGACCACGTGTAACTGGTAATACTGTTATATGCTCCGAAGTAATAATACGCTCCTGAACAACTACCTGTTCCAGAATAAGTTCTGTAGAAGTAGTAAGCACCATTGTCGGTTACACAAAGCATGTTAGCAGTGTTTGAGCTTCCAGTAGCATTGAAATTAAACTTACCGAATGAACCAGTAATACCGCCTGGGATAGCGATTTTGTAAGCCTGTGAATAGCCATATCCAGTGGATGCGGTTGCTGCAGTACCACCTGATAGTGGGTCGTTAATTTCTAGAGAAGTGCTGGATGTTGCCTTGTCGCCAAGTCCAACCATTGCCCAAGAGTTAGAAGCACTGTCATACAACATAATTAGGGTGTATTGAGGTCCGTTCTTTGCACTGATAGCCAAATATCCACCATCATCCTCGTGGAGTTGGTCAATACCTGACCTTGTTCCACCCATTCCATTAGAACCGGTTGATGGAGCAGTTGTCCATTGTGTTAACCAGTTAGCATAGAAGTAGTAAGATGTTGTATCGAAACATGCTTGAGTCCCAGTACCACAACTTGAAGTATCGAATTCAAAGATATATTCGTCGCTTCCATCGTAGTAAGTCATTTGACGGTCAAGAACTGTTGGATAGTTGTATCCTCCACCGCTGACGTCCGTAGTAGAGACTGTCATCTTCTGGTCAGTTCCAGCATCTGCAACATCTTCTACTGCGAAGTAGTAAGGTGTTGGAGTTGTTTGTGCACCTGTTAATACAGGGTCGTATCCAACGTTTGCTCCGTTGCTTCCTTGGTTAAGATCTTGGAACTTCCAGTAATATTCAAGGTAATCTCCAGCATCAACTGAAGGAGTAGTTGCCTTGAATTTACAATCTGAAGTAGTTGAAGAACAAGTTCCGATAGTTGTAGCGGAAACACTTGTCCAAGTTCCATTGTTCAATGCATAGTTCAGAGTCGGTCCATTAGCGGACGTAGTATCAATACCAGACATGTCTGAGAAAGTAGTGAAGAAAGTTCGTGAACCCTCTGCATATGAAGTAATTCCAGAGTATGGAGCGAAATCAGATGTAGGCGCGTCTGCATCAGTTCCACCAGAGTATATTATCTCTAGATAGGAGTTAGATGAACCTGAAGTATACGCATAGGTGTATACATATATGGATGAAGTCATCTTTGCACCCATTCCGATAGTTCCGGAATTGGTTTGAGCAGATGTGATGTACCCTGCAGCTGTGCCAGAAGAACAAGTTGTTGCTGTTGTACAAATGTCAGCAGTCTTCCAACCAGTTCCTTGAGCGTATGTATCAACTACTGGAGAGTTCCAAATTGAACTTTGCATCTTCTTTTGAGCAGTACCACCATAACCTGACACTAGGTTCGAAGCACTGAATGCCCCCGAACATGAGGCTGTAGTAATTACCCAGTTATAGGTAACGTCTGTTCCACAAGCTTCCATCACAGTTGCTGAGATGGCTACCGTAGAACTGCTTCCGTATGCGTAGGAAACATATTGCTTCCACTTGATAGAATCAACAGTTGCTCCGCTCGGTAGAGCGTGGTTGCTGTTGAAATTATACCTATTCCAAGGCAGGTAGGTGTTTTGAGCGTAGTAGCGGTATAGGTAGCGGTATGAAGAAGAATAACAGTATGCGTAGTATACGTAACAATATCCACCTGTATTGGATAGGACCTTAATTGTAGGGTCAATTGCAAGTGGGAAGACTCTGTCTTCTGAAAGTAACCAGTCTGTGTCAACTGCTGTAGTTAGGATGATCAAAGATCCATATGATTGAACGAAGTATGTTGCAACATATGGTGCTTCTGCACCTTCTTCTACAACCATAGGAACTGGGAACTCAGCTAGTAGTTCTCCAGTTTCTGTATGACGAATTTGTAGTGCTTCTTGAGTTTGTGTGATTTCTTCACCAATGAGTGTGTCACCAATGTACAAGGAATATCCGAGTGGCAGTTGAACTGCTTCAGAAATTCCTAACCAGGCTGCATTAGGCTGAAGGACAGGGCGCTCGCGAATTACGAGGTTCTGCTTCAGTTGTGTTGACTCGACTGTGTAATCCAAGTCATATCCTTCTGCTATTGGGTATCGGATAACATTACCACCAACTGTTGGCCCATCGGTAGATGGAGCAATCATTAGCGGCATTGGCGCCACCCCGGATTCATCAATGGTTACAACAGTTGGGTTGATACCAGTGTAGATCGGGTCGACGAATTGATTAACTTGAACTTTGACTCCACCAGCAACTTCCGCAGCAAATTCTGCTGTGTAAGTGTTCTTGGTGACTTCCCAGCCGTTTGCTGTCGCAACGACGTTCAAATCAATTTCATCCCATACGCCATCATCTTGAAGGTAGTTGATTGGCTCGTTAGCAATTAACTGAGCAATACTACCATCTTCTGTGATGTAAGCTTTGGTCATTTGGTCTCTCATTCCCTTGAGTTCAAGGGCTTGGTCATATTCATAGTCTGTGTTTTCGATGGTTTCTGGCAACTTGAAGTAGTCTTGCGACTCTTCTGTAGCGTTGACGAAATCAATTCCGTCTACGTCATTTGTTACGAATCCACTCATTGGCATTAACGCCATGAGCAGACACAATAACAGTGCCATTCCAATTCCACCGAGGACAGACTTCTGTGTGGTTTTCTTTGTTCCCAACATTGTTCATTCACCTCATACGGACTGTATGCACTGCAACGCAGGCTTAGTAATGCTTATGAGGATTGGGGTACATGTTCTTTGAATGCTTCACTATTTACACCAACTAGAACCAATATACTGCGCCCCGATTCTTCCGTTTAAGTGGTACAATCTTTTTGTAAATGATACTTCTATTATATACCCATAACTATGGAGAGATATAAAGCGGAAAATTCATCGATAAATATAACTAATTTGTAAACTTTTTTTGAGATTTCTACTTTGAGAAATTAATGCGCCGAATACATCGCCGATTATTACAATTTATAAAAATAAATAAGATTTACTAGGGATTCAAAACATGTGATCCTCTAAATGTCAAAGGAGATATTCCAGCTATCCATGGAAAGTAATCTGAAACCTAAGGAGTGAAAAGAAATTTTCTGCCTGTTTCATCAAAGAAAGAAGGGATGAAAGAAGAAATAAAGAGCCAAGAGAGCCGCCGCAGCGGCCCCCTTGGCGACTAAACATTGCCCGCAGGCAACGTTTTTATTGATTAGTTTCAGACGGTTTGTCTAAAGATCAGTAATCCCAATCTTTGTTTTCTTCGCCATCACCATCGCCACGGCGAAGTATTACAGCGCTAACAATAACTGCAACGAGGATTAATCCACCGATTATACCCCAAACGAATCCTGGGACACCATCAGTAGAGCCATCGACACCTAGTGGGTTACCATCGTCTGGATTTTCGATTGTTTTATCTCTGTGATATTCGATACTATTCATACTTGCATCCGAAGCAGAGTTACCTAGTCCATCTACAGGTACTGCAGTGAAGTAGTAATCCCATGTTCCTTCAGCGGTTGGCATTGAAATATTGATTGTAGTATCAGTTGCGCCTGCTGTGGACACACATTGTGATGGCATGTTTGCTGCATCAAATGAGTCTTGCTTTTGATAGCAAACATTCCAGTGGTCAACATCAAAGGTTTCCCCTGTTGCAGCCCAAGAGACTGTCCATTCTTCTCCAACTGCTTGTACTGCCATGTTCATAGCAGATACTCCACCATCAACCGCCTTGTCAGCAATAATGGTTCCAGTTCCAATAGGAGTACTACAGCCAGCAGCATTACAAATTGCTACTGAAACATCGTATGACATTCCATGTACTGTGTTAGTACCAGAGTATGTGTAGGCCTTTGCCCCAGGTACAGCATTTGTAGTAAGTGGTTTACATGCAGCGTCACTAGTATCGCAGGTAATTGTTACAACTTCGGTGTCAGATGAAAGAAGGATCGTTGAAACGTTCCAGTTCATCACCAATGCTCCACCTTTACCAGCAGATGCATCAAAGGCAGAAATACTTGCAACTGGTGCTACTGCTTCTTCAAGTGCAGCACCAATCAATACAAGACTTCCAGCAGGTAAGGTCGCTGAATCTGCAGGGAAGTCGAAGTTGAACATCGATGTTGTTCCATCGACATCTTCAACTGTTGTTGACATAGATGTCCACAAACCAGCATCAGTGACATACCAAAGTGATGTTGCACCTAGGCTCTTATCAAAAATTACTAACATTGA
>ERZ890510.69-NODE-69-length-81391-cov-7.271024_pt1 | contig 81391 bp, 66 predicted proteins | sample MGYA00521265_ERZ890510 | MGnify/ENA primary metagenome ERZ890510 (study PRJEB32303, sample SAMEA104408624) | aquatic metagenome | biome: Brackish water; feature: Chemocline; material: water | place: Baltic Sea | collected 2014-10-26T21:54:00 | depth 110 m ... | reverse complement strand
ATCCGCAACGAGATCGGCAAGGTCGTGCCGCTCTACGCAGGCATCGAGGACTTACGGAAGAAGGGCGACGCCATCCAGTGGGGAGGGCGCACGTTGTGCAAGGACGGAGCGTTCGGGACGCCAGATGGCCTGGCGCACTTCGCGAACCTAACGCCGCCAGAGGTGCTGATCCCCGAAGGCCAGTTCCTCATGGCCTGCCGACGCGGTCGCCAGTTCAACAGCATGATCCAAGCCGACCGCGACCCCCTCACCGGCGCTCGTCGTGCGGACGTCCTCATCAGCAAGGACGACGGCGACGCGCTCGGCCTCAGCGAAGGCGACGCCATCGTCCTGCGCTCCGACGCGGGCGAGCTAGCCGGACGCTACAAGCCAGCCGCCATCAAGCGACGCAACGTCCAGGTGCACTGGCCAGAGGGCAACGCCCTCCTCCGTCGTGGCGCGACCGACCCTGTCTGCGGCATCCCTGACTACCACACGACGGTTACGGTGGAGCGGGCTTAGCGGGCAGCGGCGGCAACCTCTGTCGCGCCAGACGCCCCAGCCTGCCCCCACGAGTGGTGCACTACGGAATAACTCCTACGGTACGCGCTCGCCCACCACGGACCGTCACCCTTTGGGGTGATGTGTTACCTCGTGAGATGTGGCAACCTCAGCGTAGCCAAGAATCATTCAGAGGAGTTGTACGATGCAGACCACTAGCCAGAGAGCCATAGTCGTGTCGATCGCGATCTTGCTCGCCGCCGCTGCGGCAGCAGTATTCGCCATGTACCAACCTAATGTTCAGGCAGCCCCCCAAGCGAAAGCGGATGTCCAGATTGACCTCATGGTTATCGGTCAGTCGCCCGAGAGTGTGATCGCACGTCTCGGCAAGATAGACCCCGCGAGTTCGGGTTTCATCGTGGACTCGTTCTTTGACATTACGTACGCCGCGAACATCGGGTCGAGCGGATTGGACGGGGTCACAGCCACCGGATTCAACGTGGATTCGTTCTTCGACATTAGCTATGAACTATCGGTGGATTCGACAGGTACCTCCAGATTCGACACGGAGATGGTTTCCCTGTCTCTGAGCGGCCCGCTTACGAACCCTTCCGATCCCACAGCGGTTGCTACTGCGCTAAAGGCCGTCGGCGACGCGATCAGTCCGCCGGATGACCCCATCGAGTACATGGCCAAGGGAACCGTGAAGTTTTTCAACCCCACGAAGTGAAGCTTGGTCGCGCGAACGCGTAGGCCCTTAGCCCACTCCCAGTGACGGTATCGCGCCGTGTAGTTCGACTAGGCCGAACTACACGGCGCAGGCCAGCGAGGTTCGCTCGCCACCCAATACGGTCGCCAGACCTCTCCCGGGCATCCGCATCCCCTATCATCGCCTGCGGAGGCAACACCCATCAGAGACCGGAGCCATCAAGCGGCGGCGATACGCCCTGCTTCGACGCAGCACGACCGGCCCCGTCTACGACATACCCGACTACCACATGACGGTTACGGTGGAGCGAGCGTAGGTCGCGGGAATCACTAGGGCAACGTGTCGAACGCGTCTGCGTGGGCAAGATTCCATGGTGAGACATTACCGTCAAACGATAGCGACGACAATCGGAAGCGGCTCTGCTCCAAAGAGCCCAAAATCCTTGTTCTGAGTTCGTCCGCTGAGTCCACACCAAACACCTGCGCCACTTTCAAGAAATCGGAGTGGCGCCCAGCGCGAACGAAGAACTTCAGCCGCGAGCGCTCCCCGAATATCAATGCTTTGGGAATCCAATCACCAGAACCATTAATAAGCTCGCTTATGAAGACGGTCAAATCCGCTTGCATGATGTCTTCGAAGGGCAAATCCTTCCGGGTCGCTCGAGCTTTGATGAGATCCGCGACTGGGCTGATACGCCGATTCTTCGCCCGGTCATTCTTAGCTTGCAGCAAACTAGAGTACCCGTCGAACTCATCAATCCTGCAGAAGTGTTTCCCGCCGGAAACGGCTGTTTCTGGCCTCAAATATGAGCCGCTGAGTACATCATGGAGTACCCCAAATCTATTGGTTTTGATCAGCACTGCGACTGCATACAGAAACATTTCGTACACGAATATATTCTGGGTCTCCCACCACACGTCATTCCAGCGAGTCATTGCCGGCGTCCGGTATTTCAGGCTGAGGCATTTCTCGAGGAAATCCGTCAGGGTTTCCAGCAAGGCACCATCGTCCACGGTCGTTGCCTCGAGAAGAACCCAATCAACTAGCTGGTCTCGAAGTGGCACCAGCGCATGTAAATCCTGCTCCATGCGCGATTCCAATTCCTCTTGGGAAAGTTCCTCTGAAATACGGAATCCCTCGGCGTATTCCATGGCTGTATCCAAAAATGTCAGCCTCAACGCGGCGGCTGACGGGCGGGAATTCAGCAACGCCTCACGAAGCGATGCAAACTTGCCCACAGTCGGTAGCGACGGTCGGGCAGAATCATCTTCGAGATAAGCAGGAATTCCCCCGAGTCGTGGCTTCTCGAATCGCGGTTTTCCGTGCAACGCTCTGATTAATTGTTCCCAATTCTCGTTAACGCGCTCGTCAGAACTAAAGTCAATTCCGATTCTGGAAGCGAGGAACGTGGGAAGATACGGCTCGCCGCTGTCGTCCATCTTGCAGAAAATCGCGATGAACTTCTGCTGGTCCAATTTCTCGTAGACTTGCTGGGAGATGATCTGCGCCTCAGTGCCTACACCACGCTTCCGCGCGTTCGCCTTCTCCACATACTCGCGGTCACAGTAGATCAATACGTGGCTGACGACAGGATCTTGAACCATCCGCTCCATGAATTCATTCTTGTCCTGACCTTCAGAGAGATCCCACTGATCTAGAACAACGTCAACACCATCGTTAATCAGCCGCTCAGCATCAAGCCGTACACGATCTCGATGCGCTTGCGACGACCAGCTGTATGAAATAAAGACTTTCGGGTTTTCAGCCATACCGTCCCCTCACTCCCCACAGATGCAAGATTGCGTCCAGACCGCAGGATAAACCAATCGTTCGAGTGACAGTCGATATTGAGTGGCCCAAATGGGCCCCGCGGAGGCAACAGCCATGAAAGACCGCAGCATGACCCCGGTGGCGATCCGCCGCTACGTCGACGGCGTGCCGTCCGACGAGCGTGACCTGGTGGCGTCCGAGGAGCCGATGGAGATCCGCGCGGTGACACCCGACGCTACCCACAGCGTTGCCGTCACCATGCGCACGCCGGGCCACGATTTCGAGTTGGCTGTGGGTTTCATGCTGGCCGAGGGGCTGATCGCCGGTCGCCAGGATGTGGTGGACGTGTCCTACTGCCCCGACCCCGACGAGATTCAGCAATTCAACATCGTGAACGTCACGCTGGCACCCAGCGCTGGCTTCGACCCCACGCTGCTCCAGCGCAATTTCTACTCAACGTCGTCGTGCGGCGTGTGCGGCAAGGCGTCGCTGGAAGCGCTGCGCACGTTCGGAGCAGCGACCGTCGGCATCTCACCGAAGATCAAGGCCAGCATGATCCAGCAGCTACCGGATCGGCTGCGCGCGGCCCAGTCGGTGTTCCAGCAGACCGGCGGTCTGCACGCCTCGGGCCTATTCACGCCCGACGGCGATCTGCTGACGATGCGGGAAGACGTGGGCCGACACAACGCTCTCGACAAAGTGGTTGGCCAGCACGCCATGGCAGGCGACCTACCACTGTCGCAGCACGTCATCGTCGTCAGCGGACGCGCGAGCTGGGAGCTCATGCAGAAATCGCTCGCCGCCGGGATCGCGGTGGTCGTCGCAGTGGGTGCGCCATCAAGTCTGGCGGTCGAACTGGCCCAAGAATTCGGTCTTACGCTGATCGGCTTCACGAAACCTGACCGCTTCAACGTCTACGCAGGCTCCCACCGCATCGTCGGCTGATCCCACACGCCAGTCGTGTGCTTACACGCAAGCGTCATCTCAGTGACATTTGGCCGTAGCGCGTTCGCCACACTCTCTCTATCCTGTATCCACGCTCGTCACCGGTACCTCAGCACCCCTTGCTGAGCCTCACCTCGACGCGGTGGGGCTCAACGGCAAATGGAACAGGTCGGAACAATACGCAACACATACGCGTGTAGCCCACACCTCGACTCCCGCGATCAGCCCTGCGCAAGCAGCGTATGGGGCATCCGGGCGGGTGGGAACATCTACGCTGGTTCGGTAGCCCCAAGCCGCCCCAGCGGCTAGAGGCAAATGGGCAGAAATGGGCAGAAATGAGTCACATCTACGTGCGCGTGTAGCGATCACCCCGCCTCCCCAGTTCGCGCTGCGCAAGCAGGGAAGGAGGGTTGGGCGGGCGGGTACACCTACGCGAGGCGAACAGCCGCGAGGCAGCTTTAGTGCCGCCAAAACTCAGAGGCGAATGTTACGCAATGCAACAGAATGCAACACATCAAGACGCAAGGACGCGCCGCACGCAATCCGGCTCCCCTTCCATCGCTCTGCGCAAACTGGGACAGAGGGCCGGGAGGGTGGGCACACCTACGCTCGTCCGATGCCCTCAGCCGCCCCAGCAGCTAGAGGCAAACGAGACAAAATGAGAAGAAATGAGACACATACCCGCGTAGCGCGCACCAACGCCCGCGAGGCGATCGTTAGATCGATCCGTCCTGCGATGGTCCCACATCCGCGATCGCATCCTCCACGACAGGCGCTTTCGGCGGACGGCTAAGGAACCCCAGCGTGCCACCTATCGCAGCAGCGCTCGCCGCGAACACCATCACGCCCACGTAGCTATTGGTCGAGTCGAACAGAAACGCCGCAGAAAGCGGTGCGATCCCGCTGGCGATGGCCAAGAACGGCTGGTTGAAACCGCGTATGGCACCCAGATTCCGGGCACCGAAGTAGTTGGCCAGCGTCAACGGTTGTAGCAACCAGAACCCACCGGTCGACACCCCGTAGATCATCGACCACAGGTACAACAGCGGCACGTTAGAAACGCTCAACAGCAACGCCAGCGCGGTAGTCGTAGTGCCAAGCTGGACGATCATCAATCGGTTCATGGGGAAACGCTGTGCGGCGGGCCCCCAAACGAAACGACCGGAGAAACTGAAAACGCCGAATACCAAGATAGTCGTGGAGGCCACCCGCAGCGAGAAACCTGCGTTGGTCAGGTACGGCACCCAACTCGGTTGCCAACTATTCATGGACATCAGCGCGAAGGAGAACGCCATCGTCAGCAGCCAGAACGACCGCGTATGCAGCGCCTCTTGCAGCGTGTAGCTGTACTCGGCGCCGAAGCGATGTCGTGGGCCCTGGACCGTGTCCGCAGCATCGCCATCCGGAAGCAAGCCAACGTCTTCGGGGCTACGGTGGACCGCGAAGCTCAGTGGCACCAGCAGCACAAAGGCGAGCACGCCCACGACGAACCAGGCGTCGCGCCAGCCCAACGCGGTGATCAGCTCCGAGTTCAGCACGGGGAAGACCAGGGGCCCCAACGCACCGCCCGCTGCGGCCACAGCCACGGCCTTGGCGCGCCTGCGGATGAACCACTTGGGCACCACGCCCAGCATGATCGACCCAAGCACCGCGCTGGCCACCGCGCCCAGGCCACCGTAGACGAGGTAGAACACCAGCAGCGAGTCAGTCCAGCGCAGCGGCGCCAGCGACAGGCCCATCAGCACGGCAGACGCCACCATGATGACGCGCGCGCCACCGCGCCTGTCGGAGATGGCACCGAGGAAGGGGGAAAGCAGAGCACCGGCGGTCAACCGGAGCGCCAACGCGCCGAACAACTCTGACCTGGTCCACCCCAACTCAGCCTGCATCTCCTCGGCGTACACGCCGATGCTGAACACGCTGGTGCCCACCATGAACGCTGCGCCGACCATGCCCGCCACCACGATGATCCAGCCGTAGAAGAAGGGGAAACGTTGGTACAGGTTCACGAAAGCGACATCAACCAGTCACGCATCACGCCCCAGACGTACGGGCGTTGGCCGGTGGCGAAGTGATCGCCGTTCGGAATGATGGCATGCGAGAAGTTGGGCAACTCGCTAGCCAGCGCCGTCAACTCCTCAAGCACTCCACGCATGGGAAGCTCAGCGGCAGGCTCCTCAGTACCGTGATACGCCAGCAGTGGCAGTTTCACCTTGGGCAGGTGCGTCAGGATGTTCACCTGCTCTTCCGGGCCGTACTTGTCGTAATACGTCGCGGCAGACCCCAGGAATGGCACAGGCAGCGCCGCATCGATCAGCCCTCGCGGATCGCCCGCGTCCAGCTTAGCTTTCGCCACTGCGACATACCCGCTGAACTCCTCGCCATCGGGGTCACGCAGGAACGCGCTGTACGACAGCCTCGGTGGCGACGCCGCGATGGCACACCGCACCCGGTCATCGTCACGATTGCCGAAGTAGTAGATGGTCTTGGTCGCACCAAGGCTGTGCCCGAGCACGCCGATGCGCTTGAACCCCTGGTCGACGGCAAAGCCGATCCACGCGTCCCAGTCCTGCATGCAATCGGGGACGATCTCGTAGGCAGCGCCAATGCGTGTCCGACCGCTCGGACCCGTCGCCCAGCTCATCGGATCGTGTCCACGATTGTTCGCCCGGATCACCGCAACCCCGTCGGCGGTCGCCAGGTCGCTGAAGTCGTCGAACATGTCGCTACCGTAGAAGTTGCCTGCTACGCCGTGATGACAGATCAGCACGTCCACGGGCAATCTGTTGTCAGTGCCGACAACAGCCATCCGCAAGCTGCCATGCAGCTTGATCCCATCCTCGGTAATCGCACTTACGATATCCACCGGCATCGCACCCTCCCCGGCGTTCTAGTAGTAGCTGCCGCCGCCGTTCACGTGCAGTGTCTGGCCCGTGACGTACGACGAGTCCTCAGACGCGAGGTACAGGCAGGCGTTGGCGATCTCGTCGACAGTGCCTTTGCGTTGGAGGGGGTTCTTCATCATCGTGTCCGCCCCTGGCACGACCGTGCCGGTCACCCTCGTGGTGTCGATCAGCCCCGGCGAGATGACGTTCACGCGGATGCCATTCGGGCCCAGTTCCGTGGCCAACCCGCGCGCCATACCCACCAGCCCCATCTTCGCGGCCGATACGTGCGCTCGATCCGGTACTCCGCTGAACGCGCCACCACCTGTCATGTAGATGATTCGGCCGAATCCGTTCTCGACCATCGAGGGCACCACCGCACGCGTGCAGTAGAAAGCGCCGTCCAGCACCACGCCACGAGCGAACTCCCAGTCCTCTTGGGTCAGTTCCACGAACGCTTTGGCTGGTCGTACAGCAGCGTTGCTCACCAAGATGTCGATGCGCCCGAACTCGGCCAGCGCGGCGTCTACCATGGCTTGCACCTGCGCCCGGTCAGCCACGTCAGCGAGCACGGGCAGAGCGCGCACGCCGAGCGCTCGCGCCTCATCAGCGACGGCGTTCACCTCAGCCTCGTTGCTGCGGGCGTTCACGATGACGTTGGCGCCCTCGCCAGCGAATTTCAGAGCGGTTGCACGCCCGATGTTGCGGCCCGATCCCGTGATCAGCGCCACACGTCCTTGCAGTTTGCCAAGTGTCATACCCAGGATCCTCCACAGCCAGTGTTGGCTCGGAGCGATGCTATCACCGAGGCTTGCAGCCAAGGCCTATAATCCCGCCACATCAGCGACCCACGTCACCAACTCATATCAGCGACAAGGAGGCCCCACATGCTGTTCATCGACAACCCGACAGTGGAGAAGGTTCTGAGCATGGACGAATGCATCGATGCCCAGGACATTGCGTTCCGGGGCCTGCCCACGGGGGCCTCGGTGCACCGCCCGCGTATCGACGTTTACGTGCCGACAGACCGGACCGATGGCTACTTCCGATGGGGCACGATGGAGGGGGCCAGCAAAGACCTTGGCGTCTTCGCCATAAGGATGAAGTCCGACATCCTGTATTGGCCGCAGGACGAGCAGGGCTTCTGGAAAGAGGAGAAGTACAACACCGAGCCTGGCCTCTACTGTGGGCTAGTGATGCTGTTCAGCACCCGCAACGGCGCGCCTTTGGCGATCATCAACGATGGCATCATCCAGCACATGCGGGTCGGCGGCGGCGCGGGGCTCGGTGCCAAATACCTCTCTCGTCCCGATTCCCACACCGTGGGCATGATCGGCTCCGGAGGCATGGCACGCACCTACCTCGAAGCCTTCTGCTCTGTCCGGGACATCCGGCATGTGAAGGTGTACAGCCCCACCAAGAAGAACCGCGAGGCCTACGCTGCAGAGATGGCAGGCAAGCTTGAGATCGATGTCCAGCCGGTCAACACGCCAGAGGAGGCGGTCGACGGTGCTGACATCGTCGCCGCCGCCACGAACGCGATGCAGGCCGCGCTCAAGGGTGCGTGGCTTCAGCCTGGTCAACACGTCACCGATGTCAGAGGCGAACTAGATGACGATGTCTTCACCCGCGCCGACGTTATCTTCCGCCAGGGCGTCTCCCACTCGCGACCGCGCAACGAAGATGTCGAGCACATGGGCGACGGTTACAACAACGGCGACTACATCGCCGGCAACGCTGAGGAGTTGGAACGCCTGCCCAAGCGCCACCGTTCGGGTGGGGTTGGAGCCACTCCAAAGTCCTACCCATCGTTCAACGATCTGGCCAGCGGCAACTTCCCGCTGCGCACGTCAGCGGACCAGGTCACGTTGTACTTGAACAGTGGTAATCAGGGACTTCAGTTCGCCGCGGTAGGCGCCGCCGTCTACAACCGGTGCATGGAACTTGGCCTCGGTCACCAGATCCCCACCGAGTGGTTCCTCCAAGACATCCGCGACTAACGAGGGCTTGCCCTCGTCCACATCGGGCGCAGGCACTACTCGGCGACGCCGTGGGTGGGGGCATACGCTAGAGGCGCGAGACGCGAGGCAAGCGCAGGGTCGCGTTACCCGACGAGTTGGTAGCCGATGCCGTGGAGCGTCTTGATGAAACGAGGGTGTTGTGGGTTGTCGCCGAGCTTTGCGCGAGTTGAGCGGATCACTGACCGGACGAGGTATCCGGTCTCTGTGTACGACTCACCCCAGACCCTCCGGAGGAGATCAGGGGTCGAGAAGACTCGACCGGGTGAAGATACCAATTCAGCCAGTAGGTGAAATTCGGTCGCAGTAAGTGCGACCTCCCGGCCATCGACAGTCACACCGTGGGCACGCAAATCCACCCGCAGCCCGTTCTTTTCGTACACGTCACTGCCCACGGATTGCAGCACGTGGTAGCGCCTCAAGAAGACAGCCTCAACCCGAGCGACCAACTCGGCAGGTGACAACGGAGTGCGCACGTACTCGTCCACACCTCGCCGCAACGCGGCGGCTATCGACTCACCGGTATCGTGCCCCACCAGCACCACAGGGACATTGGCGGATCGTCGCGCCCATTCCATGAGGGCGAAGCCGTCTATTTTCGATGACGAAACGTCCGCGACCACCAAGTTGGGGTTGATGCCGACGGCTTCGGCCGCCAGATTCGAGCTCACTGACACGATGGCAACTTCGAATCGCGCGTCGGTTAACGTTCGCCAGAGCAGTCGGCGCATCTCGGCGGCATCTGCGACCACCATGATTCTCCGGCGAGCACTTGTGTCATCACCGTTAATCTCTCTCACAGTCGAACCAGTCATTCCATGCACCGAACTCTCAAGGGCATAGTCGGAAGAAGCCGAAACACCAAAAGAGATTCGGGCCTGACCGCCTGCACTCCTACCAGTGATAGGTGTCTGTTGCTCAGGCTGCCGGGCGCTCATGGTGACTCGAACCGAACCAGGGGGCGAGCGTAGGCGGGGGCTCGCTAGGAGTCAACGATTCCATGCCCAGTGTCGCTCGCGGAGTGCAGACCCATACGACTTTCACACAATTTAAACGGGGGTATATCTACAAACAATACAAATAGATTTGATACTGCTCTACATCTCCTCGCGTAGAACGCGCGCTAATTAGTACAGGTTTATATTTCATTGGATTCGTCTGGCCTTGGGGATTCACGCCGCCCACAAGTTCCGCCTCCTCCTCCAACCGCACTCCTGGTTGAGGATGATCCGTCGCTCCGAGCCATTCTCGCTGAAGCCCTACGCCTGAACGGTGTGTGGCAGGTTGTGGAGGAGTCCACCGCGGCAAGGGCGCTGGAAGCCCTGCGGATTCACCATCCCGATGTCATTGTGTGGGCAACGCAGGCAGCCGATGAACCCCAATCGGAAGCGCTGTTTCGTGTCTTGGGTGCATACCCTGAACACCGGGTACCTTGTGTGATCCTGGCGACTGCGGGCCGGGGACATCTTGCTATCGAAGCTGAGGGCATCGCGGGGTTCATCAATGCATGGTTCGACCCAGCGACGCTGGCAACCGAAGTCGCCAATCTGGTGCGTCGCAGGGCCTAACGCCTACGTGACGTCGGACGGCGCCGGGCCTCGGGTGCGCATGTCGCGGAGCTGCTCGGAGGTCACGTCAGCGCTGGTTACCAATTCTTCGTAGAGTTCTGGCGGGGGCAGCACGTCTTTGAGCGCGGGGATGACCTCTTCGCCCATGCGTTTGATGGAGGCCATGACTTTGTCGTGGGGCATGCCACCCATCATCATCCAGTTGCTCACGTGGGTGGCGCCGAGGCTGGCAGCCTTTGCGAACTTCGCCCGAACGGTGTCGGGGTTGCCAAAGAAGATGCGGTCCATCATGGCATCGTCATCCAACTCGCCCTCGTATGGTTCTGCTGCGACCTGGCCGTTGGTGACGCGACCTGTGCCAAGTGAGCGACCAGCGCGCATCTGCCAGCGAGGGTAGCCGAGGAGCGTCTTGGCCTCTGCGTCAGTTTCGGTGATCGCGGTCATCGACTGGATACCCAGCTCCAGACCTGTGTAGGCCTTGCCGAGGGCATGCTTCGCTTTGACGAAGGAGCCTAGGTGGGCTTTTACGCCACCTTCGCCCAAAAGCCCCGTCGTGACGGGCATCATGTCCCATGCCGCAGCCAGTTCCATGGTCTCCACGCTGGTGCCGGCGATCCATATGGGCGGGTGTGGCTTCTGCAAGGGCTTGGGCCAAACGGTCGTTTCGTGGGGCACGCTGACTTCTTTGCCCTCGTAGGTGAAGGAGTCGTACTCAGTCCACGCTTTGTAGAGGATCTCCAAGGTCTCATTGAAACGCTGGCGGGAGCCTTCGACCGTCACGTTGAATCGGGCGAGCTCGTGGGGCTGGTAGCCCCGGCCGACGCCAAGGATGAACCGGCCGTCGGTGAGGTTGTCCAGCACAGCGACTTCTTCCGCAAGGCGCAACGGATCCCAGATGGGAAGCACCAGCACGCCAGTTGCGATCTTCAGTTTCTTGGTGTGCTCTGCGATGTACAGCGCCTGCAGGAGCGGCGCTGGCGAGTTGCCGTAGTTGGAGAAGTGGTGCTCCGCGATGAGGCAGAAATCGAACCCCATCTCCTCGGAGTACTGGAGTTGCTCGATGCTTTCATCGACCAGCGACTTCCAGTCGCGCAGTTCAGGGTTGGGCCATTCATAGAACAAGCCGAATTTCATCGTTGGGTCTCCGTCAAACTAGGTAATAGACCGCACGGTACCGGGTTTGGCGCTCGAAATCCAGATGCGACCGGAGGCCGTTGGCGCAGATATACGGACACAATCTTGAATCGCTAGCAGGACGCTTTGCATCAGACGTTGCATACGGCGCGGCACGTGGCGGACACGCGAAAACTGAATAGGTAGGATGGGATCATGAAGATTGAGCTACTCCATTTCGACGGCTGCCCTAGCTGGGAGAAGACCCAGGCGAATATCCGGGCGGTTCTGGCTGAGCGTGGGCTCAGCGATGAGATCGAACTAGTCAACGTTCAGTCCAACGAAGCGGCGCAGGCACTGCGGTTCGTTGGTTCGCCAAGCGTGCGTATCGACGGTCGGGACATCGACCCGGAGACCCCGGACTCCGGGTTCAACCTGGAGTGCAGGATCTACTGGGTCAACGGCAGGGCCGTTGGCGTGCCGCCGGTCGAGCTGATCGAGCGGGCGGTGGACGCGGCGAGGGCGTAGGTCCAGACGTCGCCGGGAGCGCGTCGGTAGCGAATCGACGATGTAACATCGAGTCATGGTTTTCACCCTTCTCTATTTGGTTCTCGTCGGAGTCATGCTCGCGACCTTGTGGATGACGCAGGAGCTTGGCGGCGGCTGGAGATGGGCGGTCGCGGCGCCAGTTTTCGGACTGCTCGCTTATACGATTGTTCGAATGATGAAAAGCCACGGAGGAGCGGGGCGCAGCCAGGCCCCTTCGACAGCCGGTACTTATGAAAACCGCCCCCTCCAGCTACTGGTCAGGTACGAGATTGACCATCCCCGGCTCAGCAGGATCCTCGGCATCGTCACCGTAATAATCCTGCTAGCTGCCCTGTTCGTTCTATCCCGTCTCACTGGGGGAGCCATCCCGATCGGTCACTATGCTTGAAAGAAACTCTGCTGGAAGTTGGGACAACGTGTAGCCCAACTCTACTTGTAGACCGCGCTTTGGTGCTCGCGGAGGGCGGGCATGACGTCGCGGGCGAAGCGTTGCATGTTGGCGACGGCCATGTCGTGGGGCATGGAGCCGAACTGGTTGAGGACGACTAGGTTGCCGACGCCGTCTTCGTCGTTGAAGGCCTTGAGACGCTCCAGGACAGTCTTGGCGGAACCGATGAGCATCTGGCCTTCTTCGTTGAGTTTTTCGGCGAGGACGCGTTGGGTGCCGATGCCGCTGAAGGCGCGAGATACACCCTTGGCGGAGGCTTCGCTGAGGTAGCCGGGCGGGAAGAAGACAGGCCAGGGGCGCTTGAGTAGCTTGTTGAACATGTACTCAGCGTGGGGCGCGGCTTCGGCCATGGCTGATTCGTCGGTTTCGCCGATGTAGATAGGGACGGCCCAGGCCATCTGATCCTGGCTGGCCTCATATCCAAGGCTGCGGGCTTCATCCCGGTACTGCTGCATGAACTTGGTCACGTTGCGATGCGGGGTGAAGGTGATGACGAAGGTGTAGCGGTGCTCCGCTGCCCAGGAGATAGTCTCACCACTGCCCTGAGACGGCACCCAGACAGGCGGGTGCGGCTGCTGCATGGGCCGGGGCCAGGGGTTCACGTACTCCAACGGGTAGTGGTGGCCTTCCCATCGGAAGGGGCCGGGCTGGGTCCAGGCTTTCATGATGAGGTCGTGGGCTTCCCGGAAGCGGTCTAGGCCGTTGGCGGGGTTCATGGTGAAGTTGTGGTACTCGGGGCCGATGCCTCGTACGAATCCGCAGATGATGCGCCCGCCGGAGATGACATCCATCATCGCTAGCTCTTCGGCGATGCGTAGAGGATGATCCCGCAGCGGGATGGCGTTGCCGAGGATAGCGATCTTGGCTTTCGTCGTGTTGGCGATGAGCCATGATGCCATGATGTTGGGCGCGGGCATGAGGCCGTAGGCGGTCTGGTGGTGCTCGTTGACGGCAATCGCGTCGTAGCCTAGTTCTTCGGCGTACACGAGTTCAGACAGGTACTCCAGGTAAAGCTCCTGACCACGCTTGGGGTCGAAGTTGGAGTTTGGGTAGGTAACCCAGGCGGAGCGTTCGGTCTCCTCGAAGTCCTCGGGAAGGTGCGGCCAGGGCATCAGGTGGAAGTAGGTGAATTTCATGCTTAGCTCAGGAAGTCCAGGATGATCTTGGCGGTCGCGTCGGGCTGATCCAGTGCGGCGAAGTGGCCGGCGTTGGGCACCACGGTGAGTGATCCGGCGAGCAGGTTGTCGACCAACGCTTGGCCGTGGGCCTGGGAGAGGAAGCGATCGTCGCTGCCCCAGGCGACCAAGGTGGGGGCGGTGATCCGATGGATACGGTGCTCCAGCTTGGGTGACACGTAGCGGGGCTGCCAGACGAGGCGCGCGGTCATGGCTTGGTTGCGCACCGAGTGATCCTCGTTGATCTCAGGGACAGCCGACGGGTCGTTGAAGAGGAGCGCGAGGCGTTCTTGTGGGGTCATGAAGAAGTAGTCGGTGGGCGGGTCACCGGGGATGTACGCGCCGGGGCTGCCGATGGCGGCGACTCGACTGAACGCTGCGCCTCGCAGTCCGGCTTCCAGCGCCAGCCAACCACCGAGGCTCGCACCAACGACGGCGATGGGGGCGCCGGAGCCAACGACATCAGCGATGTCGGTTACCAAGAACGCGACATCAGCGATGGTCTCGACCCAGTCCGGCAGCGCGGTATCGCCGAAGCCGGGGATCTCTGGCGCGACGACGTGGAATCGTTCGGCGAGCAGATCGAGGAACGGGTTCCAGCCCGTGGATAGCTCATCGTGCAGGTAGAGCAACGGGGGGCCGTCGCCCGCCTCGCGCACCACGAGCGGTACGCCTCGAATGTCTAGGGTTGTTTGGGTCACGGCTGCTTGGGCCAAGGGTCGCCTCCATCTGGTAGGAGCCACGACCCTATGCGTTCGGGCCGTGTTCTGCAAGTGTTGGGGCGCTAGCGGAGGCTTGTCCTGCCGCAGAGGGTTGGGTTGGCGCGAGTGCACCGCGTACTGATGGCAGGCCGGGATTGCCCGGGCTCGATTCTAGGCACTGCGTGTAGCCAGTCGGGGCGAGCCCTCGAATCTGTTGGCTTCGCCGCTGAGACTGAAGGTCGCTCGGCGCTCCGGGTGTGGCGGGCGGTTTACTAGACAACGTTGTTTCGACCATCCCCCTGCCCCCTTCCTAGCCAGGAAGGGGGTTCTGAATAATAGGAGGAGACGGGGGACACCCCCGTGCCCCCGGCAGAGGAGCACCTCTGCACGCCCTGAAGATATACGGGGTCTCGGGTTAGCCGGGCGGAGTTGGGATTGCGTACGGGTCGTGCGTATAGGGGTGTCTCAAAACGTCTCATTTTGTCTCATTCGCCTCCGGCGAGCCGGGATGGCCGGGGTTTGATTCTAGGCAATGCGTGTAGCCAGTTGGGGCGAGCCCTTGGATCTCTTGGCTTCGCCGCAGGACTGAAGGTCGCGAGGCGCTCCGGGAGCCTGGGTTGGTTGGTGCTGTGGGACAGGGCTCCACGTCTTGATGTTGCTCATTTCTGCTCGTTTCTGCTCATTTGTTCCTGAGCATGGGGCGTGCGATGCATCTGGTTGCCGGGACGCTGAGGGGCCGGAGAGGTGCCTCGGTTAAGGATAGGGAGTGGGGTGACGACCGCGATAGGGGCGTTTGTCATACGGGCCGTTCATCGGTGTGCGTTGACGACGAGACCTGTCGACTACCCGCCCGGGGCTTCAGCCAATTGGACTACAAACACGCGCGAGGCAACGTCCTCATGTTTCCAAACTGCAAACACGGTCTCATAGCCAGGCTTGCTCGCCCGAAGGCATACCCAGGCACCGACCCAAGGAGAAGGTGACCCTTGATAGGTGAAGAGATCGAAGCTCCCATCAGCGCCAGTTCGCTGCTGTTTAACGGTCGTGTCGCGATTTGATTGCTCGTCACAGTCGGGCCCCGAGCGCCAAATCATGCTCAGTGTGACATCTCGGAGCGGAGCGCCACCGGTTGAACCGATGGCATCAGCCAAGCGAATGGATCCCTGCGCTCCTGGAAGAGCAATTGTTACTGATCCTTCCACAGAGACTGCTGAGTGGCACGCCACGAGCAGCAGGACTGCAGGCAGAAACCAAATAAAGTGGTGTCGAGAAACACTCATAGCGACAGGATGCCACAGAGCCGATCATCATGTGACGCACGATTGAACGGGGTGGGATATTGAACACAGCCAAGAGTGCGCGTCCCTGCCCTAGCGGACGTTGATGTTGCCGTTGGAGGTGCGGAGGCGGAGTTTGGAGGAGCCGGTGCCGAGGGTGCCGACGATCTTCCCATCGCTCACGCTGGCGTCGGTGAGGGGGTAGGCGACGTCGACGTTGCCGTTGTTGGATTGGGCGTCGATCTCGATGTTGGCATCGGGGCCGACGACCATATCGATGCTGCCGTTGGAGGTGCGCAGTTGGGTGTTGGTGTCGGGGTCGAGGGCGCCATCGAACTGGATGCTGCCGTTGCTGGTCTCGACGCCGAATGATCCGCGAACGCCACTGAGGGTTACAAGGCCATTGCTGGTATTCAACACGAAGAGGCCTTCGACTCGCTCCAGCGTGATCCTGCCGTTGGATGTTTCCAGTTCACCACCACTACCCACGCCGAAGACCTCAATCCGACCGTTGGAGGTGCGCAGGTTCAGCACTGCGTTGGGCGGCGCGATGATCTCGAGCCCGACACCGGGGCCGGGCCTCGTATGTTCTTTGATAACAGTCGCCGTGATCTTGAGAGTGTCGCCCTCCACGTGAGCGTCGTACTCAAGCTGTTGCGGCTGATTGATGGTGGCAACGACGATGACTTGGGGGTCCTTACCTTCGGTGACGCGTATCGCTCCATTGAAGGTGTCCACCTCAAGCCGATACTGAGCAGGCAGGGCGAACGATTCACTGCGGATCTCGGTCTCCCGTTCAACCTCGTTACACGCGCCGAATGCCAGTACGAGCAACGCCGTCATCGTGAGAAGTGCGAATCGTTTCATGCTTTGAATCCTACTGAAACGTGGCCCGTATGCAACAGGAGTAACGCGCTTCGCACGGAGGGGCCAGCGGGAGTGCCGCGTCGACGGGGCACCCTGCTATGCTTCGCCCGCAATTTCCGTTAAGAGGCACCCTGATGAAAGCAATCGTCCTCCACGAATTTGGAGATCCTGAAGTTCTGTCATATGAGGAGGTCGAGCGTCCTGAGCCGGGGCCCGGCGAGGTGCTCGTTAAAGTCCACGCGGTGAGCGTGAACCAGACACTGGATCTGGGTATCCGGGCAGGAACCGCGGGCTACGACATCCCGTTGCCCGCAATCCTGGGCATCGATTCCGCTGGGGAGATCGAGAGCGCGGGCGAGGGCGTGACGGGGTTCGCGAAGGGCGATCGCGTGACTTCGATCCTCCGTCCGCCGGTGGGCCTTGGCTACGCTGAGTACGTGATCGCCAACGCTCGGGCGACGTACCACGTTCCCGATGGCCTGGGTTACCCCGAGGCGGCTGCGGTGAGTCGTCACTTCCCCATGGCGTACAGCTTGTGCCGCGCGGCCGAAGTCCAGGAGGATGGTTGGGTGCTGGTGATGGGCGCGGCGGGATCCCTGGGAGCGGCGGCCATCCAGGTGGCCAAGCATCGTGGTGCGCACGTTATCGCTGCGGCGGGCACGGATGAACGCGCGCAGACGGGGTTGGCGTTGGGCGCAGAGGCGTGGGTGAACTATCGCTCGTCGGACTTGGCGGCAGAGGTGAAACGCATCACTGGCGACAAGGGTGCGAACGCGGTTCTGGAGAACATCGCAGACCCTGGCTTGTGGCCGGGTGCGTTCAACAGCATGGCCATCGGCGGCATCCTCGTGACTGTGGGCGCGCATGGCGGCGGCAGGGTGGAGTTGGACGTTCGCAAGCTGTATCGCGATGGTCTGACCATCAGGAGTGGGCTGAACCATCGCGAGCCAGGGGACGGCGATGATGCGCTCGCGTTGGCGGCGGCAGGGATATACAAAACGACGATCCACACACTGCTGCCGTTGAGTCAGGCCGCTGAGGCTCACCGGATCGCTTCTGACAGGTCGATCATCGGCAAGATAGTGATGGATCCGACATTGGGGTAGCGGGCGATGGGCGATGGGCTAACGGAAGCGAACCAATGTGAGAGATCCTTCGACTTCGCTCCCGCTCCGCTCAGGATGACGTTAAATGCGACGGATCCCACTTGGGTTAGCGAGCGTTGGGTCACGGACAGGAAGGTAAGAGGTCTCGACGCGTTGGCGACTGCGCTGGCGCCCCGCCCAGTATGACGTTAACGAAAAGGACGAGCCTTGTGGCTCGCCCTTTTCTTCTTCACAAATCACGCTCTCACCGAAGCTTACTCCCAGTAGGCGAATGCCATAGCGCAGCCCGTGCCAGCCGGTGTGCGGTAGCAGGGGACGTAGTCGACAAGGGTCATCTTCTCGTCGGTCATGGCGCCGGAGAGGGCGAGCCAGTTGAGCGTTTCGGTGGTCCCAAGCTGCATCATGCGTTCGCGGGGCAGCGAGGCGATCGCCTCTTCGTCCCGGCGTGCCATGGCATCGAGCGCCATGTGGTCGAGCTCTTCGTCGATGATGAAATGGGAGAGGCCACCCGAGGCCATGACGGCCACCTTCTTGGACGGATCCCACGAGTCGATGGCATCGCGGACGGCCTTGCCCAACTGGAAGGCCCGACGGGGCGTTGGCTGGTTGGGCGGGTAGAACGCGTTCATGGTGACGGGTACGACCGGGATGTTGAGTTCGGGCATGATGAACTGATACAGGAAGCTGAAGGCGTGGCCGACTCCGGTTCCTTCCTTGAATTCATTGGAGACGGAGATATCAAAGCCGCTTTCCACGAGTTCGTGGATGATGTGGTCAGCAAAGCCTACGTCCGTAGGGTGGTCCGCCTCGGCGGCATGAGTCGCGGTGGCGTTCCAGGTGGTGTTGGTCCACGCAGACGCGAGCTTGGGGTCGGACTGGCGACGACGCTCGCGGATCGGCAGTGAATCGCCGTGGAAGACGCTGAACATGGGCATGTTGTTCTCGAAGAACTGCTCATGCTGGTCGTCGCCGATGATGACGATGACATCTGGCGCGGCGGCTTCGAGCTTCTGGCGCAACACGTTCATGGAGTGATGGTTGGACTCGTCTCGGAGCTTCATCACCTCGGGCGTTAGCTCGCTCTCCATGTCCGGCTTGGCCCGCTTGAGCACCTCGTTGTAGTCGAAGCGAGGGTCGTTGGTGTCCTTCTGAATCATGTCCGGCCAGCGCTCATGCGACAGCCGCAGTTGGGGTGCGTGAGAACTTCCGAAGCCGAGAACCACTTTGGCCATGATCGTTGCCTCCAAGAGCGTGCTGCGCTGACGTATAGGGGCACTTTATCCGTAGAGGCGGCTTTGTTCAAGCTGGCTCAGACGCTTTCCGAGACGGGCGATCCCGCGAGAGGCGATTATCGCAATCACGCTCTGGTAAGCTTGCCTTACTCACAGAGGCAAGATTGATGCGCAACAGATGAACGACACGGAACCAGCAGCCGGGGGCTCCATCCCCCGGGCCTTTCGCCGGTGGCTCTCGCTGTTCACGCCGCTTCGCTTCCGCGATTTCCGGCTCTTTTGGATCGGGCTGACCGCACAGATCGTCGGGCAGCAGATGTTCCAGGTCACCGTCGGTTGGCTGGCCTACGATCTCACCGGTTCGCCAGCTGCGCTGGGGTTGATCAACCTCGTTGGGTTCGTACCCCGCGTGACGCTCACGCTTCTGGGTGGGGTGTTCGCCGACCGCTGGGATCAGCAGCGCCTTATCACTGTGGCCCAGGGGCTCTCGGCTGCCATCATCCTGACGATCGCGACACTGGCGATCACGGAGAACATCGAGGTATGGCACCTCGCCGTGTCCGCGTTCGTGCTGGGGATGTCGCAGTCCATCGACGAACCCGCGAGGACGGCGTTCTTCCCTCGACTCCTGCCGGACAGATCGCATATCCCTGCGGCGGTTCCGCTGATATCGTTGGCGTGGAGCAGCACACGCGTGTTCGCGCCGTCTATCGCGGGATTCGTGATCGCCGCGTGGGGAGCGGACGCGAGCTTCCTGCTCTCTGCTGCTGGAGCGGCGACGATGGTTGCGATGCTCAGGTTCGTGCATCCCAATCAGGATCGCCCGCCCTCGAGAGGGAACATGCTGAGGAACCTGATTGAGGGCGTCCAATACGTGCGCGCCGACGAGGTGTACTCGAAGGTCATCTTGTCAGCGTTCGTCTACGCGACGTTCTTGGCTGGGTACGTGTTCATCCTGCCGGTGTTCGCCGATGAGCTAGGCGTGGGATCGAAAGGACTGGGAGTTCTCACGTCAGCGGCTGGCGTTGGCTCGTTGATCGGGCTCGGCACGTTCAGCTTCCTGCACGCGCGTTTCAAGCCTGGAGAAGTCATCATCATCGGCATGACGCTGTTCTCGTTCGCCCTCATGGGTGTAGCGGCGAGTCACTCCTTCATGCTATCGGTTGTCCTGTTGGGCGTGACTGGCGTGGCGCACATCTACTTCCAGACGAGCGCCAACGTGATCCTGCAATCTACGCTGGAAGATCGGTATCGTGGACGCGTCATGTCGCTGTACGGCTTGCTGTGGAGCCTGATGCTGCTGAGTGGCACGCTGCTCAACCTATCCGCCGAATTCGTGGGTCCCCGCTATGCGCTCGGCGGGGGAGCCGTCGTCGTGTTGGTGTACGTGTGGGGATTCCTGGCGCGGAGCAAGGCGCTGAGGCACGTTACGCTTGAGGACCGAACGGAAACAACCAAGGCGTAGAGGGGGCCAATCCGATACCCTTTAGGTATGGTTAGGCAATCCACGCGAGAGGCACTGCGCCTCGGCAGCTACGAACTTCCCACTAGCCGCACGCTCATCATGGGAGTGCTCAATGTGACGCCCGATTCGTTCTCGGATGGCGGTTTGCATCTCGATGCGGCGGTGGCCATAGATCACGCAAAGCGCATGATCGAAGACGGCGCCGACATCATCGACGTGGGTGGCGAGAGTACGCGGCCTGGCGCGGCACCGGTGTCCACGGATGAGGAGATTCGCCGCGTGGTGCCGGTAATCGAGGCGATCGCAGGGGCGATGGGCGTACCGGTGTCGATCGACACGCGAAACGCCGATGTGGCTCGACGGTCGATCGAGGCAGGCGCGGTGATGATCAACGATGTGACCGGACTGCGTGACGAGGCAATGTTGGACGTCGTCCGCGATACGGGCGCGCCGGTGACAATCATGCACATGAAGGGCACGCCGCGGACGATGGCGACGAGCAATCAGTACGATGACATGCTTGCGGAGATCGCGGCATACCTGGTGGCGCAGGCTGGCAAGGCGGTCGCTGCGGGAGCGCAGACCGTGATCATCGACCCAGGCATCGGGTTCGCGAAGAACACGAAGCAGAATCTAGAGTTGCTCAACCACCTAAACGTGTTCACGAACCTCGGCTATCCCCTACTGGTGGGGCCATCCCGCAAGCGGTTCATCGGTGAACTCACCGATGCCGCAGCGGACGACCGCATCCCAGGGACGATCGCCGCTGTCGTGAAGTGCGTTCAGGCAGGCGTGGATATCGTGCGGGTGCACGACGTTGCGGCCTGCAAGCAGGCCATCACCATCACAGAGGCAATCGAACGCGCATGAGCGACACGATATTCATCCACCAGGCTCGTTTTCCATGCCACATAGGGGTGACCCCAGAAGAGCGGGCTACGCCTCAGGACGTGCTGATCGATCTTGATCTTGCCATCGATCTGTCGACGGCTGGGGTGTCGGACAGCATCAAGGACACGTTGGATTACCGGGACGTTTGGGAGGCCACGCGCGAGTGCGTGTCGAGCCATGAGGTCCACCTGGTGGAGGCGTTGGCCACTCGTATCGGCAACACCATCCTGGAGCGATTCGCAGTAGTGCAGTCGGTCAGCGTTACGTTGACTAAGCCACGAGCGCTCGCGGCAAAAGGTGTGACGGGCGTGGGCGTTCGTCTGACCGTGGAACGGCAGCACGGCAAGCGCGAGCCTCGCAGTTGACCGTGGCCTACGTGGCGCTGGGCGGTAACGAGGGCGATAGGCTGGCCAACCTTGAGCGCGCCGTGAGCGAGATGGCGGAGCATGTCGCGGTGACGCGGCTATCGCCGATCTACGAGACGGAACCGGTGGGCTTTGCGGATCAGCCATGGTTCCTGAACGCGGTGGTCGCGGTGGAAACCGAACTTTCGCCGCGTGCGCTCCTGGCGGTTCTGCAGGAGATCGAGCTATCGCTCGGCAAGGCGACGCCGTTCCTGAACGGGCCACGCACGCTGGATCTCGATCTGTTGCTCTACGGAATCGAGGTCATCGATGAGCTGGAGCTGGTTGTACCCCACCCTCGTATGCATGAGCGGGCGTTCGTTTTGCGACCGCTCGCGGACGTGGCTGGCGACGTCGTTCACCCTACGTTGGGTAAGGCGATACGCGAGTTGCTCAGCGAACTCGATGACCAGGCCGAGGTACGCGCGTGGCACGGCACATCCACGGTATTCCCGCCCCACGCTGAGGGCTAGACCCTCAACGCGTCGAGGTGCTCTTTGCGGAATTTGGCGACCTTGGGGGCGATGATGGCCTGGCAGTAGCCTTGGCCAGGGTTGTTGCGGAAGTACTCCTGGTGGTAGTCCTCACCTGGGTAGAACTCAGGCATCGCGGTGATCTCGGTCACGATGGAGTCGGGCCAGAGCGCTTGTGCGGCGACCAGCGCTGCTTCGGCTTGCTCGCGCTGAGCGTCGTCGTGGTAGTAGACGGCGGACCGGTACTGCGTACCGGAGTCGGGGCCCTGGCGGTTCAGCGTGGTGGGGTCATGGACGACGAAGAACAGGTCGACGATCTCGCGGTAGGTGACGACCTCGGGGTCGAACGTTACCTGGACGACTTCGGCGTGGCCGGTGTGGCCAGTGCAGACGTCGTAGTAGGTGGGGTTCTCAGTTGTGCCACCGGCGTAGCCGGAGACCAGCTTGTCGACTCCGCGAACCAGTTCGTACACGGCCTCGATGCACCAGAAGCAACCGCCCGCAAGCGTTGCGATCTCTTTACGTTCACTCATGACTCACCTCTTCACGCTAGGTTGTTAGCGGCTGTGCTAAGGCTAACGCAGGTGAGGCGGGTTTGGTTTGGCGTCAGGGTCACGGGGAATACCGTCCACGAGTGGACGGTATTTACGGGGGGGTGTCGTGGGCGGTTTTCTGGTGGTGATCTGACGCGTCGGGTTTTACCGTCCACGGTACTCGGTATACATGGATACGCTCGCGGCTCATACTGCCGATGGCGAGTCCGTGGCCGCAGACCACGTTAGTGGGAGCGAAGGGGTCAATGGCTGAGCATCGAGCGTCCGTAGTGGTTCCAAGGCCGATCGAAGAGGTGTTCGACTTCGCCGTCGACCAGGTCGGCTCAAGTCGTTGGCAGTGGCAGGTCTTCGTCAAGCAGCTTTCTGGCGAAACGAATACCACCGGGTCAACCTACGAGCGCACATGTACCATCGCCGGTGACAGATAGGTCCACACCTACGAGATGGCGGTTGTCGCGCAGCCAGTTCGGTTCGAGTTACGGTCGACGAGCGGCGAACCCCGTTTCGTATACGACTACACCTTCGTGGTAGAAGGCGAAGGCACGCGCAACTTCCTGGGCGTTGATTCTGAGGGCGACACGCTCGTTGAGACGCAGAATCGGCTCGTGTTTCTGAAGCGTGTGCTGACGGGTGACGCTCCACTCGGGGAAGTGCCCCGGTACCCCGATCCTGGTGGACGCAGTCCTGAGTCTCCGACAGCTTTCAAAACAGGGTTCGTTTGGACGGCGGGGACGATCGGGGCATTGGGCCTGGCCGGCATCGGGGGAGCCGGAGGGGCTTGGGTATTCTTTTACCTCTGGTTCGTTGCCGTCTTCGTTGCGATGGCCGCGCTCGTAGTTGGGGTCGTCTTGGCCGTGAGCGGTTCCCCAAACAAAGCGAAAGGCGTCTTCGTTGGCGTCGGCACAAGTATCCTCGGAGCAGTTCTGACGTTCTACGTAGGCTACATAACGTACTAGTTTTGGCGGGGTCGGGGTCGGGGCCCCGGGCTCGATTGTGGGCGATACGTGGAGCAGGTCGGGGCTCGCCCTCGGATCTCTTGGCTTCGCCGCTGGGACTAAAGGTCGCGAGGCGCTCCGGGGCTGGCTAGAGATCGTGGTTGAGGGCGAGCCGCGATTCCCCGGGCTCGATTGTGGGCAAAACGAGTAGCAGGTCGGGGCTCGCCCTCGGATCTCTTGGCTTCGCCGCTGGGACTAAAGGTCGCGAGGCGCTCCGGGGCTGGCTAGAGATCGTGGTTGAGGGCGAGCCGCGATTCCCCGGGCTCGATTGTGGGCAAAACAAGTAGCTAGTCGGGGCTCGCCCTCGAAACTCTTGGCTTAGCCGCTGGGACTAAAGGTCGCGAGGCGCTCCGGGAGGGGCGGTGCGTGGCTTTTCGTCTATCATCGGCGGTATGAGTACGGCTGAACGGGTGGCTTCCGGTATGACGGCTGCTGAGCGGCGGATCGTGGGTTTCACGAGTGTGGCGCACGGGCTGAATCATGCGGTGGAGTTGGTGTACGGGGCGGTTCTGTTCGTGATCGCGGTCGAGTTCGACGTGCGGTTGGCGTTGTTGGGTGCGGTGGCGAATGCGTCCGCTCTGGCGTACGCGGTGATGGCGCTGCCTGCAGGCCAGGCTGCCGATCGCTTGGGCTCGAAGCGGATGGTGTCGATCTCCATGGGTGGTGCGGGGGCGGCAGCGCTCCTGGCGGCGGCGTCGCCGAACGTGACGGTGTTAGCAATCGCGCTGGTGATCATGGGTCTGCTGGGTGGGCTCTACCACCCGGCGGGGCTGTCGCTCATCACGCGAGGGGTGCGTCAACGAGCGCGGGCGTTGGGCATCCACGGCGCAGGCGGGAACATCGGCACGGCTCTCGCGCCACTGATCGCCGGAGGCCTCGCCGGCATCTGGAGTTGGCGAGCGTCGTTCGTCTTTTTCGCGATCATCGCCATCACGGTCGCAGCGGTTACCTACCGCTCAAACGTTGGTGAGCCTGATCCAGACGCAGTTCGGTCGTCCAAGCCGCCAAGTCCCACGTTGCTGGTGCCGCTGGCGCTGATGTTCGTGATCAATGCAGGATTTGGGTTCATCTTCAGGGGGCTGACGACGTTCCTACCCCTACACCTGAGTACCAACCTGGGATTCGAGATCGCAGGTTTCGAACCGGTGGTGGTAGGTGGTGCATTCGCGACGTTCGCTTTGCTGTTCGGGGTGGCCGGTCAGTATTTGGGCGGAGAACTTGGGGAGCGGGTTCGGAGGCACCGTCTGCTGTTGCCACTGGCGACGCTCACGATCCCTGCCCTGCTGCTGATGGCATCTTCCACGGGGTGGCTGCTGTTGGCAGCCGCGGCTATCTTCGTTTTCTTCAATTTCATGGCTCAGCCGACGGCGGTCGCGATGATTTCGGATTTCGCGGCGGAGCAATCGCACGGTCGGGTCTACGGGCTGACATCGCTGACGGGGTTCGGCATAGGCTCGTTCGCAGGGATCAGCGGCGGGCTTATCGCGGATAGCGCGGGAGTCGAATGGGTGTTCGTGATGCTGGCTGGTGCGGCCTTGGTGATCACAGTGACGGCGGCTGCGGTTTTCGCGTGGCAGGAGTTTGGGCGGACGCCGGATCGGTAGGTCACGCTCGCGCGGGACGACACGCGGGCGTGCAGGGAGCCTGTCGCTCCCCCCTTCTAACTCCGAACCTAATCGGCAGGCGGTGTAGGATCGGCCACGTGCTCCTGCGTGGCTGATGCAACAGCCGCGTCGCGACGCCATGTGGCCTCAAGCGACGTCGCCACCTGGCTGAGCTCCGCCGCAAGACCCGAAAGCGTGGGAATCGCGGAGTGGACTCCGTCATGCAAGTCTGATCTTGCGTGCAAGTTGTCTTGGAAAAGCTTGTTGAGAGCGTGGAGTTCACGGGAGTTGCTTTGGATCCGCTCCAGGTCGCTTTTCTTCTGTTTTTCCAACGCGACCATGGCGGAGATGTCCTCCTTGAAGGCTACGTAGTACTGGATGATTCCGCCTTCACCGGTGATCGGTGTGATGGTTTGGGACTCGTTGTATAAGGTTCCATCTTTCCGCTTGTTGATCAGTGTGCCTCGCCACGTCAGGCCGCTTGAAATGGTTTGCCATATCTCCCGGTAGTCTTCATCAGCGTGCTGTCCAGACTTGAGCACGCTGATGTTTTGCCCGATGAGGTCCACCAAGCTGTATCCGGTCAATCGCAGGAACGCAGGATTGACCCATTCGATCCTTCCGGCTGGGTCAGTGATCGTGGCACCGATCGGCGTGGAATCGAGTGCTGCGAAAAGAATGTGGGGAGGGAAGGAAAAGTCGTTCATGTTGCCGGTCCTTAGTCACCAAGGCGGGTGTGGTCGCTATTGTCGTTTCGCATCACGTGAATATAGGCCGAATATAGCCGAAGCAAAGGGTCCGAGCTAGGAGTCTGCATGCGCGTCATTCGGCTTTTCCCGTGGGGTTCGTTGGTCGGTTGTCGGTTTCGTTGACCCGCTATCACTGATCGTGCCCAGGCTGGGTACTGGCGATTTGCTTTTCCAGGAAAACGAGATACTTTGCATTGGAACCCTGCGGTAGATGGAGTTTGTGATGTACGCGAAACTCTCGCGATTGAAGATGTACTACGAGGAGTACGGCGACTCAAGCCAGCCTCCGGTGGTGCTGCTGCACGGCGGGATGAGTGGAGCCCAGACATGGGAACAGCAGATCGATCCGCTAAGTGCGCAGTATCGCGTCCTGATACCGGAACAGCAGGGGCACGCGCATACGTCCGACGTCGCAGAGCCGCTGACGTATCAGGCCATGGCCAACGATACGGTCGAGTTCATCGAACGGGTCGCCGGGCAACCAGCCCACGTCGTGGGGCATAGCGATGGCGGGATACTCGGCCTGTTCATAGCGCTGCAGCGCCCAGACCTGCTAAGTCGAGCGGTGGTGATCGGCGCTAACTTTCATAAGGACGGGTTGTTCTGGCCCGCGCTCGCTGACGCTGACCCCGATGATGAGGATTTCGCGAAGAGCAGGGAGCGCTACGCAGCGCTATCCCCAGAGGGAGAGGCCCACTGGCCGGTGATTTTCGGGAAGACGCAGCAGATGTGGCTGACAGAGCCGACGTTGACTCGGGCCGAGATAGCGACGATCACGGCTCCGGTACTCGTGATGGTCGGGGACGACGATGTGATTTCGCACTCCCATAGCGTGGAGCTCTATGAAGCGTTGGCCGAGGGGCAGATGGCGATGATTCCGGGGACGTCGCACGGGGTGAAGAAGGAGAAGCCAGAGATCGTGAATCGCTTGATCCTGGATTTCCTGGCGGATGAGGTAATGCCGTCTGCGTTGAAGTCGGTGCGGGGCCCCGGGCTTGATTCTAGGCAAAACGTGTAGCTAGTCGGGGCTCGGGTCCCCGGGCTCGTTGGTGGGTTCGGTCCAGGAGCAGGTCGGGGCTCGCCCTCGGATATCTTGGCTTCGCCGCTAGGACTAAAGGTCGCTAGGCGCTCCGGGATTGCCAGGGCTCGATTGTGGGCGATTCGTGGAGCTAGTCGGAGCGAGCCCTCGGATCTCTTGGCTTCGCCGCTAGGACTAAAGGTCGCTCGGCGCTCCGGGGAATGCTGCCACTAGCTTTCTACTGGCGTTTCTTTTGGTTTCTTGACGAGGGTTTCTTTGGCACCGAAGACAAGGGCGAGGCCTGCGAGGAGCAAGATCGGGGCGTAGACGACAAAGGGTACGGTGGGGCCATAGAGGTTGGTGAGCAGGCCACCCAGCGCTGGTGCGCCGATGCCGCCGACATCGGCGATGGTGCGGCGGAGCGCTTGCAGTCGGCCACGCGCTGCTGCGGGGATGACATCGTAGGTGGATGTGGCGAGGGAGCCGAGGGAAAGGCCGTTGGCAACACCCATCATGATGACTAGCGGAACCATGAATAGGAACGAGTGGGCGAATGGAACCAACAGGAAGGCGATGCCCGGCAACGCGGTGCTGGGGACGGTCGCCCATTTGCGGCCCACTTTGTCGATGATGAACCCAGCGGGAAGCGTGAGGAGCAGGACGATGATGCCAGCGAAGGAGAACAGGGCTCCGATCTCCGTGGAGGAGAGGCCCAGCTCTTGGTCCGCGAACACGGGCAACAGGCTTTGGTAGCCGTTGCGGAAGAGGAAGCCTGCGAACGTCGCGAAAACGAGGGTGATGTAGGTGGTCCGAAAACCGGGGTTGATTTCCATCACGAGGCCCTTGATGGAACGGGCCCAGCCGACGGGTGATCGGCTCGTTTTGGTGGGGGCCGGAGCGCCAGAAGCCTCAACGGCAACGCGCGCCTGTCGGCGCGAGTTTGCAACCATCGTTCCCAAAGCGACAGCGGCTACGGATTCAACGGCGATGGCAATAAAGACCACGCGCAGGCCGATCGCGTCGGCCAATATGCCGCCGAACAGAGGACCAACGGCAAGTCCGGCACCGTGGATGCCGTGGAATCCGCTCAGGACACGCCCGCGCTGGTCTTGGTTCACGAGGTCGATCCCGGCTATCTCACGACCGAAGGCCCAGAGGCTTTCGCCGACGCCGACGAGGAACGCAGCCGCGAGGATCACGAGGAACCACGGAGTGAATATGCTGGCCAAGCCACCAAGGCCAACCAGCACGGGGCCAGCGATCAAGGCGAGGCGCGATCCGATGCGGTCGACCACCATTCCAGCGACGGGTGTTCCGACGATGCGGCCCAGCCCGAAGAACGTGACGATCTGCACCGCGACACCAGCGGAGACGTTGAATTCGTCCGCTAGCCGGGGTATGATCGGGAAGACCATGGACCAGCCCAAGCCAGCCATGAGCGTGCTGACATAGAGGATCGTAAGCCCACGGGCGGTCTTATTCTTAAAGATGGCCGGAATCATACGGAAGGGAGTCATCCTGGACGGTGGATCGGGAGATACGCAGAGCGAGCATACGCCATATGACGCCGTTGCGGCGTTTTCGGGTTGACAGAACACCGTCCACCGTCGAAATTGGAGCCGTCGGTTTCTAAGCGAATGTTCCCCTCAACGGAGGGGCAACGGAGGAAGACATGTCTGATTCCATATACAGCACACCACGTATCGCGGTTGGCCGTCACTCGGGCTATGCGTTCGACAAGTGGCTAGATGCGTTGAAGCTGCCCATTCACAAGGGTTACTTCATCGAAGACCTGCGCCTCACAGAGCTGGCGCCGTGGGAAGAGATGCAGTGCAACGCTGCGATGATCCAACTGGAAGGCATGCAGGGCGTCACCGGGGCGTGTGTCATGGAGATCCCCGGTGGAGGCACGATGTCGCCGAGCCGGTTCGCGCTGGACGAGGTGATCTTCGTTCTGGAGGGTCACGGGATCACGACCGTATGGACCGACGAGGGGAAGAAGCATTCCTTCGAGTGGGGCCCGCGCAGCCTGTTCTGCATCCCTCAGGGTGTGTATCGGCAGCACGCCAACGCTCGGGGAGATCAGCCCGCGCGCATCGTGGCCAACAACTACATGCCGCTGGCCATGGAGATGTTCCCCGACCCGAAGTTCTTCTACAACGATTCCTACATGGATCCCGGTCTGCTCACCGCCGACACCGGCGAGGCTTACTCGGTAGCCACCCGGTCTGAGGGCGGACGTGGCGCGACATGGCGTGGCAACTTCTTCACCGATCTGGCTGGCTGGGACGGCCTGGTGCCTCACCGTCAGCGCGGCGGCGGAGGTCACGTGGTCGACATCGAGTTCCCGAATTCGGTGATGGGCGGGCACATGTCAGTGTTCCCCAATGGCACTTACAAGAAGGGCCACCGACACGGCCCGGGCGTGGTCATCATCATCCCATCAGGCGAAGGCTTCTCGATCATGTGGCCGGAAGGCGGGGAGCAGGTGGTAGTGCCGTGGCACGAGGCAAGCATGTTCGTGCCGCCGAACAGGTGGTTCCACCAGCACTTCAACGTGTCTGAGACCCCAGCCCGATACCTGGCGCTTTCCCCGTTGAAGCAGACGCGCCCAGGTAACGAGGATTTCGTTCCTCAAGAGGATCAGATCGAGTACCCCGATGAGGCCCCGTGGATCCGCGATATGTTCATGGCTGAAGTCGCCAAGCGTGGAGGCGAGAGCCTCATGCCTCCGGGCGCATACAGCGATCGCGACTTCAACTGGGAGTACGCTGCCAATGAAGAGGCGGGCGCTGAGATCTTCGGCGCACACCTCAGCGAAGAGCCCTAGGGAGCGCGGTGGTTTTCGGATCAGAAGAGGGGGGCGATCGCGCCCCTCTCTACGAGCGCTACAACATCGAGTTGTTGGGCGCGACGGATGCGCCGGACGTCGCTGAAGGCGATGCTTTTGGAGTTCGGCTCCAGGGGACGCGAGGCGATATCCCCTGCCTGTTTCATCCGCCTCGGGGCGAGCTTGCGGGGACGGCGGTTCTTTACGTCCCCGGCGCCCGTGGCGGGTTCGGCGGGCCAGCTAACGGCTTGTACGCCGATGTCGCCGACACGCTCGCTGCTCAGGGCATCGCTGGCCTGCGACTCAACTATCGACACCCCGCCAACCTCGACGAATCGACGCTCGACGCGCTGGTCGCTGTCTGGCACCTGGCAGGCCAGGGCTACGAGCGCGTGGCTGTGGTCGGCCATTCGTTCGGTGGCGCGGTCGCCATCAGCGTGTCGCGATACTCGACACACGTGCGTGCAGTGGTGGCGATGTCCAGCCAGAGCTACGGCGCGGAGGACGTTGTGCTGCTCACGCCACGACCGATCCTACTCATCCACGGCGACCGGGACGGGGTGATCCCGCCAGACACGGCGCAGACCATCTACGATTGGGCGTTCGAGCCGAAGCGACTGGTGATGATGGAGGGCGCCGATCACGGACTGCGCGAGGTCCGCGACGACGTTCGTTCGTTGCTGCTCGACTGGTTGCCGAAGGCGGCCTTGACGTAAGTCAGGCGTTGTTCGACCGCGCGATTTTAGTGTCGCGCCGCTACGCGGCGGACGGGCAGTTGCGCGCTGCGACGGCCCCGCACGTGTGTGGCCATTTTCTGCATACCTAGTTGCGAAGAGAGCGACCCACACGGCCGGAACGGCGACCGATGTGAGCAATACATATGACCAATATCTTCGGTGGGTTTGTAGGAATAAGCGCCCCTCATGTGCCCGGCGCTTTCCTCCATTTGGAGTGAGTCAAGAGTACGTACCGCCGTTACAAGTTAACTGGATGAAGCATTGCAAGGCTCCACGTTGGTCGCGTCGCTGCGACCGGCTTAGGTTGGATTGTGAAGTAGTCAAGAAGGGGCGTCACTCGGCGTTCTCCCGGCACCGCAATCAAACACCCGGGGTGGAGGTTCTCATGGCAACAGCCATCGCGACTAAAGGAAACGCAGCCACGGATGAACTGCAGATCGTGATTTTCGATCTTGCGGGCGAGACGTACGGCGCGGACATCCAGGCAGTTCAGGCGATCGTTCGGATGCAGCAGATAACGAGGATCCCACAGGCGCCGCCTGCGGTGGAGGGCGTCATCAATCTGCGCGGCAAGGTCGATCCCGTGATGGACTTACGCAAGCGCTTCGGTCTCAACGCAACAGAAGAGACCAAGGACAGCAGGATCGTCATCGTCAACATCGGTGATCAGGATGTGGGTCTCATCGTCGACGCAGTCGCGGAAGTGACGCGTATCCCGCTGGACTCGATCGAGCCGCCATCCGACGTGGTCTCAACGGTCGAGACGGATTACATATCCGGCATCGCGAAGTTCGAGGATCGCATGATCATTTTGTTGGATCTGGACAAGGTGATGGCGGGAACGAAGTTGGATCGAGGGTAAGCCAGATAGGCCAAGGATCCGAAGGCGCGGAGCCTTCACGGGCAGCGAGCACTGCTGGGCTAGACAGGCTCGTTATTCGGCGACATTCAACTTGTGGCGCCTGTCCGTTGATAAGCGAATCAGTACATGGGGAGAGAAGACATGAAACTAGGTATTCGGGGGAAGACGCTGGCAGGATTCCTGGCGGTGGTAGCTTTGCTACTCACGGTCGGGGGAGTGGGTTACTTCTCGATCGCGAATGTGGCGCAGAGCGCTGACGATATCGAGCGAGCAGGCAATCTGGACGACGGCGGCATGCAGATCCAGCTTGCATTGTTCCGTGCAAGAGGAGTTGAGGTAGGAGCAATCGCCCAAGTTCTCGCCGGTCACGATGATGGCCCAGGTGCGGTCGCCAAGCGGGCAGAGACTCTAGCTGCGGCTTGGGATCAGCTTGCCTACGGGCAAGGATCTTGAACGAACAAGGCACCGAAGAGCAACTAGCGGCCCTCCCGCCGATCGAAGCGAACATCGCCGCATTCGAAGCCAGCGTCAAGCTCTCACTAGACGCGCTTGTAGCCGAGGATCTGGGGACGGCAGTGGAGAACGAGGAGGTCACCTCAGGATTACTCGTTGATACGATCGAGTCGCTTGAAGCGCTTGAGGAAATCATCGAAGCATTCGGCGACGCTGCGCTCGTAACGGCAGAAGACACCGCGTCGCAGGCGGAGACCATCATCCTGGTGTTGTCACTCGCGGCAGCGGCCGTGGCAATCGCGATCGCCATCTGGCAGGCGCGATCCATCACGAAGCGGGTGCTTCTTGTCGGCGATGCGATCAACGATCTCGCCCAAAACGCGCTGCCTGCCCTCTCAGGTGTGGTACAGGCGGTCGCTAAGGGTGATCTCACTCGCAAGGCGAAAGTAGAAACAAAGCAAATAGATACCACCGGCGCTGATGAGATCGCGGATATCGCGCGCTCCTACGCTTCAATGACCGAGCGTATGGACGAGACGGCCACCGCGATCAACGACATGGTTGACAACCTCAACCAACTCATCGGTCAGGTCTCGGACACGGCACAGGATCTCACGGACTCCAGCTCCACGCTGTCAGCAACAGCTGAGCAGGTTGGGCAGGCTACCCAGGAGATCGCGTCCACCAGCCAGCAGGTCGCACGGGGCGCCAACGAGCAGGCCTCAGGCATCGCGACGACAACCAATGCGATGTCCCAACTCACCGGCGCCATCGGCCAGATCGCCGAGGGGTCTCAGCAGCAGGCGAGCTCCATGGAGCAGGCGACCGGTATCACCAACCAGGTGTCTACCGCCGCTGGTGACGTGGCCAGAAACGCTCAAAGCGCAGCGGACGGCGCACGCGTGACGGATGAGGCTGCTCGTGCAGGCAGCGACGCTGTCGACAAGACGATCACGGGCATGAACCGCATCCGGGATGCCGTGACCAGCGCTGCAACCAAGATCCAAGGTCTTGGCGAGCAGTCCGCAGAGATCGGCAAGATCGTTGCGGTCATCGACGACATCGCTGCCCAGACGAACTTGCTCGCACTCAACGCGGCCATCGAGGCTGCACGAGCGGGAGAACAAGGACGTGGGTTCGCGGTGGTTGCGGACGAGGTCCGCAAGCTCGCCGAACGCGTCACCGACGCAACCAAGGAGATCGCCAACCTGATCGAGGGCGTCCAGCAGGGCGTCGATGACTCCATCAAGGCGACGGAGGAAGGCACGAAGGAGGTCGCCGCAGGGACCGAGATCGCGGAAGAGGCCGGATCGGCACTCAACCAGATCATGGACTCGGTGGTGGCAGTCTCCGAGCAGATAGAGCAGATCTCAGCAGCGGCGGAAGAGGTTTCCGCCTCTGCCGATGGCATGGTGACGTTCATTGAGAACGTCAACGAGATAGCAGTCAAGAGTGCGGCTGCCGCTGAGCAGATGCGCTCCAGCGCCGATGACGTGACCGAAAACGTCACCAGTGTCGCTGCGATCACCGAAGAGAACAGCGCAGCGACCGAAGAGATGTCGGCAGCGGTAGAGGAAGTCAGCGCTCAAGCCGACGAGGTGGTCAAGGCCGCTCAGGCGATGGACAGCATGGCTCGATCACTCCAGACGGTGGTGGGGTCGTTCAGCCTGGACTCCAACGCTCGCAACGTGACCGCATTCCGCTCCTCCGCGACCAACCAGGGCAAGATAGAGACGGAAGCCGCCTAACAGGCAGCGAAGCCGAATGATGAAGATGGCGCCCCGCAGACGGGGCGCCATCTTTTGTTACCCGCCAAGACCGGCAAGCTGAGCTACAGAGTGATACAAGAAATCCGGATGGTTGTTTGAGGGGGCACCTGTTAGCCCTTTATCGAAGGGCAAGGTAGAGTCAGACCTGTGGTGCTGCGAAGGTCTGACGCAACAGCACCGCCCAAGCAGTACCTGATAGAAACGCAGTTAAGCAGCGGAGGTTCAATCATGGCAGACGCCACTGCAACCCAATCCAAAAACACGGCCATCGCCATCGAGCATCAGATCGTTGTTTTCGATCTCGCTGGTGAGACTTATGGCGCAGACATCAATGCTGTGCGCGAGATCGTGCGCATGCAAGCGATCACGCGTATCCCGCAGGCTCCACCGTCGATCGAGGGAGTGATCAACCTGCGCGGCAAGGTTCATCCGGTGATGGATCTGCGCAAGCGCTTCGAGCTAGCAGCGAGCGAAGAAACCAAGGACAGCCGGATCGTTGTCGTCGATATCGGAGAACAGGATGTGGGGCTCATCGTCGACGCCGTGGCCGAGGTCAATCGCATACCCGCAGACGCGATCGAACCGCCGTCACCGGTGGTCACCACGTCGAAGACCGACTACATCTGGGGTATCGCCAAGTTCGCAGACCAGATGATCATCTTGTTGGATCTCAACAAGGTTCTCTCAAGCGACGACTTGGACGCGGTGAATGAAGAGATTGCTACAGGCAACTACTAGCAGGCAAGTGCTAGTGGGGCCAACGACAAAAGGGGCGTCCCGATTTCATCGGGACGCCCCTTTTTATACTTCGCTGATATCGCGACGACTCCAAGCGGCCTCCAACGTTGGCAGGCTACCCGCGCGGACGTCCTAGGTCGCTCCCGGTGACGGGACGCTCAAGCACCGCCCGCTTGCCCACGAACCCGGGGTTGGGGTGCTCGTTGGTGCGGCAGTGGTGCCAGTCATCCAGCGCTCGCTCCCAGTCCAACTCTTTCGGAAGGACTGTAGCGACGGAGCGCACATGATAAAGGTCCCGATCTTCGACCCCCGGCGGCACGGTTCCATGCTCCTCAAGGGCTTTCGCCGCCGCGATCAGCTTGCGACGAACCTTGATCACGGTCGCGTCAGCCGTTCCTAGGTGTTCCTTGGTGCGATCCATGATTGGGCCCATGCTCCAGATGACCGCATCGTCCTGTAGGCGCACCGTGGGGATGCCCGTCATGCTGCGCTCGCGTTTGGTGTCGACGTCCATCATGAAGTCGTTGGTCTTGTTGGCGACGGGCCACGCGTTGGGAAAGAATCGCCCCGTCTGGTGTGGCAACATCGGCCCGATACCAGGGCCAAGGGCACCAGGCTCCGTGGAGAACTCATCTTTCGGGTACATGTCACCACCCATCTCGCGCGACGGGTGCCACACGATGCCAAAGTGCACGGTGGTGTAGTCGTCGACGGGTAGGTAGATGGACAGAGGCGTAGCGCCATCGTCGCTGGCCCCGGGCCACATGCCATAGAAGGGGAACAGGAAGTGGGTCGTCCGCCAGTAGATGTTGTCCGGGCCCTCTGGTCGCTCAGCTCCATAGGAGAGTCCAACGTCAGTTTCCACGAGGTGGAACTTCGCTCGCTTCTCGTCTAGATACAGGCCGTACTTGGGCGAGTCTTCCGCCTTGAGGCGAGCATGGAGGAAGTACACGTGGGTCGTGTCGAGCTCGCCCTCCAGCGCCTGCATCCAGTTGCATTCGTAGATCAGGCGGTGGCCGTGCACTAGCTGATTCTCGGGCACTTCTCCCCACTCGAATCGCGGGATCTCAGGTGCGTTCTGCTGGTCGGGGCCCATGTAAGCCCAAACGATGCCACCGTAGTCGGCGCCCTTGTAGGCGACAATCTTGACCTTCGTCTTGAAGTTGCTGGCTTCGGGCTCATTGGGCATATCTATGCACTGCCCCGTGGTGTCGAACTTCCAGCCGTGGTAGACGCACCTCAAGCCGGCCTCTTCGTTGCGACCGAAGTAGAGGCTGGCACCCCGGTGGGGGCAGCGCTCCTCGACGAACGACGGCACGCCGTTGGAGTCACGCCAGCCCAGCAGGTCCTCGCCGAGCACGCGCACGCGCATGGGCTGACCGTCAGGCGGCAACTCTGGGCCGTACGCCACGGGTAGCCAGTAGCGTCGCATCAACTCGCCCATGGGCGTGCCTTTGCCAACCCTACACAGCAGGTCGGTTTCTTCAACTGAAAGCATGGCTGTCTCCCTCTCGCGTAAGACTATGCGCGCGTCGCTCGGCTACGACAGCGTCATGGTACGACTGGCGACCAGGCACGTGAACCGGCCTACGGGCGTTCACATCGAGATCGCGCCAGCCCAGCCGTCCTCGGACAGGTCGACGGTGACGCCGTCGGGGCCGTAGAACTTGATCTCGACGTTGCCCCGCTTTTCCATCTCCTCGACGCCCTCGTAGGGCCGATGGACAGCGCCAGCAGCCTCGATCTGCGCGAGCTTCCTCCATGTTCTCGACCTTGACGCCGAAGTGGTGGATACCCGCGTGCCGGGGAGCGCCCTCTGTCATGGCAGGCTCGTCGGACTTGAACTTGAGCAAGGCCAGATTCACGTGGCCATCGCTCAAGTAGTAGCCCAGGGCTGTCGGCGAATCGAGTTCCCCAACGACCTCTAGGCCCAAGCCGTTGACGTAGAAATCCCTGGCGGCTTCTGGGTCGCTGACGGCGATCGCGATGTGACTGATCCGGGCCATGGCATGCCTCCTGCACTGGTTGCGCAACTGATTGGCGGCACTATGCGCCAGTCTGGCAGCTTTGCCAAGCCCACTCAGGGCCGGACGGCCAGCAACACCTCCACTTTGACGTCATCCTCAATGCTGACGACCAACCGGGCGGTGGGCGCAGGCATCTGGAGCTGATCCCACGTGACGGTGGTCTTTGCCAAGATGAACACGGTGTGGCCATCGTCGCGTGCGACCACGTCGAAGGTGACCGGGACGTCCACGCCTTTGACGTTGAGCGTGCCTGCGACCTCCGCCGAGGCTTCGTCGCCATCGGCAAAACCGTCGGGCAGCGGGAGCACGTTCGGGATGGTCAGCGTGGCGAATCGATGGTTGGGGAACATGGTGCGCTGAACGTACCGATCACGGAACGTCTGGTCACTGCGCAAGCTGTGCAGGTCGACGGTGATGGTAGAAACGCCGCCGTCCAACGAGACGTCGCCACTGAGGCTGGTGGTGCGGAGCACGGCGTCGTTGGGGAGCGGCAGGGTTGTGAGTTGCTCACCCACGGTGAAGGTGATCTCCGAGCCGTCGCCGACGGTGAACTCGATGCCAGCGTAGTCGCCTGCGTGGCGAGGCGCGGCGTCTGGCGTCGGTGGGGAGGTCTGAGTCGGCGGAGGCTTCGAGACAGGCGCCGACGGGGTCGCGGTGACAACCGGGCCTGTTGGCGGGGCGGGCGTAAGGCTGGGGGTTGCCGTGGGCTCTGGCGTAGCCGCAGAGCCACACGCAGCCAGTGCGAGCGCCAGAAGCGTGGCGGCGATGATCGAGAACCAACGTTGACTCACTCTCAAACTCCTCAACGGATGATGTCTATGGTCGACGAACGTGGGGGGAGCGTGAGCGTCCCGCTCTCGGCGTCACCCTGGGTGGCGAGGCTGCCGCCGACGATGACCGCGACGGCCAACGCGACAGCCATGACCCATGCTGGCGCGTTATGAAGCGCTCGCGCCAGTAGTGGCGTAGCCACGCCAACGATGCCCAGCACGATGGCAGCCAACGGCAGGATGTATGACGCGGCACGGTCGACTTGCCCGTCAAGCGCGATTGCGGCCGTCGCAACGACCACGAACGCAACGGCCAACGATGCGCCGAAGACGATGGGGCCATACGGGTTCGACGCTAGCCAAAGCCACAGCAGGCCAGCAACGGTGCCCGCCAGCAGCGATGCGGTCGTGACGGTGGCAGCGTTGAATAGCGTGTCCGTGGGGGCTTCAAGCGGCAGGTTGGCAAGCGAGCCTACGACCGCCGCGATCGATCCGGCGATCACGCCTGCCCGCAAGCGCACTTTGCTGTTATCGCTGAGTCGTCGGGCCAAGGCGAGCCTCCACGTTGCTGTGGAGCAGATTACCTGGGAGGTGTGAAGAAAATGTGCAGAAAATCTACGCGGTTACATCGGGTTACGGGAAGTGTTGTTCCGCGTAACCAGGCTCAATCATGGTGATTGGCAGGGATCGAGTGGCGACAGCGCGAAGTTGTCTCGCCGCTGCGAGATGGCTGCCAGAAGGAGGCGCCCCGATTTGGGGCGCCTCCTTCGGTGATTGATTTTGGTGCTCGTCAGGCGGCTTCCGTATCTTCCATGTCGGACTCAGCCGACGAGAGAGTGCTGATGCTGGCCGCTTGTGTGTCGAGCTTGAAGGAGCTAACGACACTCTGAAGGGACTTGGCCATTTCGTCCATGGCTTGAGCGGCCTTGACCACTTCGTCGGCTTGAGCGCTGACTTCCTCCACCGACGCTGACATCTCCTGCGTGGCAGCGCTGTTCTCTTCGGTGATCGCAGCTACGTTTGAGACGCTCTCCGTGACGTTTTCAGCGCTGGCGCTCATCTGCTCAGCGGCAGATGCGCTCTTCACTGCTATCTCGTTGACGTTGTCGATGAACGCCACCATGCCGTCAGCGGAGGCGGAAACCTCCTCTGCGGCAGCCGATATCTGTTCGATCTGCTCAGATACGGCTACCACCGACCTCGCGGTCTGATTGAGCGCTGATCCGGCTCCTTCAGCGATCTCAGTCCCTGCCGCGACTTCCCTCGTGCCCTGCTCCGTTGCCTTGATGGAGTCCTGCACCCCCCGCTGGACGCCCTCGATGAGGTTGGCGATCTCCTTCGTGGCGTCGGTGACGCGTTCGGCGAGCTTGCGGACCTCGTCCGCGACCACCGCAAGCCCACGTCCCTGTTCCCCCGCTCGTGCTGCTTCGATAGCGGCATTGAGTGCGAGCAAGTTCGTCTGGGCAGCGATGTCGTCGATGACCGCGACGATTTTGCCGATCTCGGCAGACTGCTCGCCAAGACCTCCGATCTTAGTTGCAGCGCTGGTCACAGCGTCTCGGATGCGGACCATGCCAGTGATGGTCTTGTCCACGGCCTCGGAACCAGCGCGCGCTGCTTCATCCGTTGTGCGTGCGCCCTCTGCTGCATCTTGAGCGTTCTTCGCTACGCCGCTCGCCGCAGTCGAGACCTGGCTAGTGATCCCAGCAGCCTGTTCCATGGAGGCGGCCTGCTGCTTGGCCCCTTCGGCGATCTGATCGATGGCGTCGGTCAACTGGGACACGGCGGTGGTCGTCGTCGTGATTCCGGTGGATTGGTCGTTGGCGCCACGGGCGACCTGCTGGCTCGTGGACGCGATCTCCTGGGTCGCCTGGCCAACCTGCTCCGCTGTGGCGGAAAGGGTAGCGCTGGAGTCCGTGAGATCCTGCGCCGTCTCCGCGACCTGACCGATGAGGAGGTTGAGGTTGTCGACCATGTCGTTGACGGCAGTCCCGGTCTCCTCCAGACGCTCTGTCATCGCTGCGTAGGACCGTGCCAGCGCGCCGATCTCATCGGCGGAGTTGACGACGATCTTGGTGGTTTGCACGTTAGCCTTGCGGGTGAGGTCGCCGCTGGCGACTGCCTGCACGACGCCTGCGAGAGCTGGCAGGGCGTTGCTCGCTAGGTCGTTGATCGCGTTGCCGACGGTTGCCAGCGGGCGGATGGCCTTGGCGGTTGTCCAAAGCACGATGGCGAGTACCACCAGGAAGATCAGACCCAAGACGCCAAGCATCGTCTGCATCGTCGTGACCTTGCCAGCGAAGGCCTCGGTGTAGAGGTCGACGGTCGTGACCCCTTCTGCGAGCAACCTGTCTGCGGAGGCCGCGATATGGTTGGCGTTGCCGACGAGCGTTAGAAAGTCGCTCTCTACATTGTGGAGGGCGCGTACGTCCGCCTCGAAGTTGGCCCACACTGCTTCCACTGCTGCAAGTTCGTCCTGCACCGACTGAGGGCCGACCGCGTTGAGGTAGGTCAGATTGAACGCGACCAGTTCGAGGTCGTTGGCGAGTTCCTCGCCCTGGCCTTCTTTACCTGCTGCGAGCAGCAGGGCCGTCCGAGCGATACGCTGTGAGAGCATGCGCTGCGAGGCCGCCAGATCCACCGTGGCACCTTCCGCTTCGGCCTTAGTGAAAGCGATGACTGCGTCTTCGCTCACCCTTAGCAACTCTGCGCTACCAATGCCAATCTTCTCGGTGATCGCGGCTGCCGTGATTGCGGCATCAGAGAATGCCAAGATTTCAAGAATCTCTTGGTGCAGCGGTTCCCAGATAGCCAGTGTGCCTTCGAGCGTCGGCACCATAGACGCGGGTGGTGCACCGACCCCCATCTCAGCGTTACCAGTCAGCAAAGCGTTCTGCGATTCGTCGTAGAGCGTCATGGCGCTTCGCAGATCTGCCACCGCTTCAGATTTCCCACTGGCGACCTGCTGTGTGTAGTTCGCGATCCGCATGGCGAGCATGCGCTGGCGCCCGGCTACGTTCAGCGTGCCCGCGTCCGCAGACTGTGCGTTGACTTGCAAGAACACGACAGCGATCGAGATCGCCATGATGACTGCCAGGATTCCGTTGCCCAACGCGACTTTGCGGGAAAGGCTTGAGGAGATGATGCGAAGCACACCCCCAGACCTGCTGTTCCCTGCCAATGGCTTTGCCATTTCTTTCACCTTGCGTGTTCAATATTCCGTACAAATCGATGACCAGTGGCCATCGGAAGGTCGTAAAGACAACGAGTCGGGATCACTCTTCAGGCCCTCGTGGTCCTGCGAGGCTCAGTCCCTTGGGATGGCTGGAGCTTAGGACATCGTCGAGGCGGGTATCTTCGTTCCCGCAAGTACCTTTTTCAGATCCAACAAGATGATCATGCGGTCCTCGAACTTCGCGATCCCGGAGATGTAGTCCGTTTCGATCGTCGAGACCACGTCAGATGGCAGCTCGATGCAGTCCGTAGGTATCCGCGTGACTTCGGCGACGGCGTCGACGATGAGGCCCACGTCCTGATTGCCGATGTCAACGATCACGATCCGACTGTCCTTGTTCTCTTCCGTCACGGTGAGGCCGAAGCGCTTGCGCAGATCCATCACCGGATTGACCTTACCGCGCAGGTTGATAACCCCCTCGATGGCCGGTGGCGCCTGGGGGATACTCGTTATCTGTTGCATCCGGACGATGGCTTGAACTGCCTGAATATCAGCACCGTATGTCTCACCAGCCAGATCGAAGATCACGATCTGCTGCTCTTCAGCTACGGCCTTGCCCTCAGTTGGATTGGCTAGTGTCATGGGGAACCTCTCTTTGTATCTTCGCAGCAACTTATGGACGATGATTCCATAGCACAGTAGTGAAAGTTGCTCGACTAACTCTACGAATCCCAGAGAGCGAAAGCCAACGTGGAATCCACCAAACTGCCATCCGGATTTCTTGTTGCACATACTTCTTCGATTTGGTTATTCCCGGTTTTCTGCCCTACGGCAGGACAAGCGTGACCCACCGAATGCAGATTCCAAATCTTTTTTTGGCCTACCTGGTTGAGCTGTGGCATCGTTTGGTGTGAAGCTGCCCGCCGAGTAGAATCGCCGCTGGTAGCGGTGGATCGCAGTCAACCGCGTCAAAAGGCAGGAGGTTCCTCGTGAACACAGGACTCGCAGGCAAGGTTGTTCTCATCACCGGCGCCAGCCGGAACATAGGGCGGGCGACCGCGCTCGCGTTCGCCGAGGAGGGCGCTCGGATAGTGCTCACCACGCGCCGGAGCAAAGAATCACTGGACGACACGGCGGCAGCATGCGCAAAGCTTGGCGCGAAGGTCACGACGATGCTGTGCGATGTGACCAGCGAGGATCAGGTTGGCACGACGGTCGAGGCGGCGCAGGCCGAGTTCGGCAGCGTGGACATCATGGTGAACAACGCGACGCAGCGGGTGCAGGGGCCGTTTCTGAAGCAGTCGCCGGAAGATTGGCGCGGCGCGATGGCTGTCAACCTGGACGGACCGTACTACACAAGTCGCGCGGTGCTGCCCGGCATGATCGAACGTAACTGGGGACGCATCATCAACTACTCGGGCGGTTCGGCTTTCCGAGGCGGCGGCGCGACGAAGGCTGCGGTGAAGCTGGGGGTGGTGGGCTTCACGCGTGGACTTGCCCGTGAGTTCGGCAAGAACGGCATCACGGTAAATTCGATAGCGCCAGGCACGATAGAGGTCGAGCGCGACCCCGGCTTGGAGCGCGAGGCTGATCTGAAGGGCGCAGTGGATGCGAGTACGCCGATTCCGCGCTTCGGCCGCCCGGACGAGGTCGGCGCGTTGGTGGTGTACATCGCGAGCGATCAGGCGGCTTACATCACAGGGCACACCTTCCACATCAACGGCGGCGATTACTTTCAATAGGCGACTCTGGGAGTAGGCGACGCAGAACCTCGCTCAAGGAGCTAGCAAACCATGACTGAAACATCCACGTTCGACAAGCTGGCCGCGTACATCGCGGGATCTCAGGCGATGGCCTTGCCCGCCGAGGTCAGCGAGAAGACGAAGTTCCACATCCTGGACACGCTTGCGGCCATGGTGACAGGTTCACGTCTGAAGCCAGGTCAGGCTGCGATCAACTTCATTGGCTCTCAGGGCGGCACGCCGGAGGCCGCAGTGGTCGGCTCGAATGTTGTCACGACCGCTATCAACGCGGCGATGGCCAACGGCATGCTCGCGCACTCGAACGAGACCGACGATTCGCATGCACCGTCGCTCACACACCCAGGGTGTGCGGTGGTGCCCGCTGCGTTGGCGATGGCCGAGCGCCAAGGGGCCAGCGGCGAGGCGTTGGTGCGCGCAGTAGCTGTCGGCTACGACGTGAGTTCGCGCGTGGCGCGGGCCATGGGCGGGATCGACGCACGCGGGTGGCACGGCCACGCTACTCACACGATCGGCCCGATGTTCGGGGCGACGGCTGCCGCAGCAGCGTTGGCAGGGCTCGATCCACGTGGGGTGCGCTATGCACTGGCGTACACGGCTCAACAGGCGTCGGGAATCACGTCGTGGGCGCGCGACTCGGAGCACATCGAGAAGTCATTCGTGTTCGGCGGGAACGGCGCTCGCTGTGGGGTGACCTCAGCGCTGTTCGTTGCGTCTGGCATGACCGGCGAGGAGAACGCTTTCGATGGCGAGAACGGGTTCCTGGAGGTGTTCTGTCCACGACGTGAGCAGTTCCCGGAGTGGGTGGATACGCTTGGCTCCCACTACGAGATCATGCTTACCAATATCAAGAAATTCTCCGTGGGCTCACCCATCCAGGCGGCGGCTGAAGCCATGACCTCGCTGGTCAGCGCTAACAACGTGGACCCGACGAAGATCACGAGCGTCGAGGTGCTTCTGCCACCGCAGGGTGCGAAGATCGTGGACGGTCGGCATATGCCTGACGTGAATCTCCAGTACTGCATGGCGGCTATCGCGCTGGACGGCGGCAAGCTGACGTTCGAGGCGACGCACACGTATGAGCGCCTGTTCGAGCCTGCGATCGTGGAGATGATGGCGAAGGTGACGCTGAAGCCGAACCCGGACTTCGCGGAGATGGAGCGTCAGCGCCCAGCGACGGTTCGCATCCACCTGAGCGATGGCTCAACGCTGGAGGAGCACTGCCCTGCGGTGAAAGGCACAGCGGACAATCCGATGACCCGCCAGGAGATCGAGGACAAAGCGCGCGATCTGGTGGGCAGCGTGTACAGCGACCGTGGAGCAGATGTCGTGCAGGCGGTGATGAACGTTGAGTCGCTGGCCACGGCCAGTGAGCTGCGACCGCTCCTGACCGAGGCGTAGGGTTGATGTCAGACGGCGATGGTAGGCGCACAAAGGTCGGGTTCATCAGCCCGCCAACTTACTTTGACATCACGCCCACGGACTTCCTGCGGGTAGCGCCCGGCAACATAGACGTGACGCAGGTACAGATGCGGCTCGATGGGATGGGCGGACACACGATGGGTGAGTTCGACCTGAGGCTGATCGAGGCGGCGGTACCTGAGATGACGCGCTGCGCCATCGACCTGGCGGCTGCCGGGGCCGATCTGGTCATCCAATTTGGAGTACCGTTCTCGCTGATCCACGGAGAGCACGCGCGCGATGTCCAGCAGGAGATTTCGCGCGCCTGCAAGACGCCGGTGATCATGGCGGGCGTGGCGATGCTGGATGCGCTTGACGTGTTCGATGTCCATCGAGTGGCGGTGGCTTCGGGGTACTTCGACGACGCGTGGACGGCCATATTTCGGGTGAAGCTGATGCAGAACGACCTGCAGGTCCCGTACATGGAGAACTGGGTGAGGCAGGGAGTGATGGACGCTCAAGCGGAATCGGACATCGCCGCATGGGATTTCAGGACAGAACCGGCTCGTGCGGGTGTGCTGAAAGCAGGCCTCAACGCTCAGGACGCCCCTGCCCTGTTCGCGCTGGGTGGTGGAGTACGCATGCTAGATCTGGCGGACGAACTCGAACGCGAGACGCGCAAGATCGTGATCGGGGCGGACATCGCGTTGTACTGGAAAGCGCTTCAGCATCTACGACTGAAGCCTCGATCAGACGGGTTTGGTCGGCTGCTGGGTCTGTTGGGGTAACGACGCGGTCGGCATGACGCACGCACGCAGCACGTTCACGCCCCTGCCCGCTATTGTGATTCCACAAACTTCTTCTGATTGCGGTTGCCCTTCAACCAACCCCAGAGGCGACCTGCGAAAACGAAGAAGCCGACCTGCTATTCAGCAGGTCGGCTTCTCGATCACTTCAGGTAGGTTGTCCCGCTAGGAACCGATATCGACGGTGAACGACGTGCGGTTCGGGAAGAACTGGCGCATCTGCGGCCCAGCGGCGTTCTTGAGGCACTCTTCCTCGAACTCGTCCAGCACGGTGGGGTCTTCGAAGCTGTACTCGATCTGGCTCCCGCCCTCCTCAAGACTCTTGTCGGCCCCCTCAGTGTTGGGGGTGATACCGGCGATCTTGCCGAAGCGGTGGCTGCCCCAGCGGAGGGCCAGGTACCTGGCAGGCGTGGCACCGCCGTTGAAGTGCTGGTGGAACCATTCGTTAGGCGGAACGACCAGGGCGCCCGGCTTCCAGTCCACGCGGATGCGATCCTCACGTTTGCCATCTTTGGGCCAGAGCAGGCTGTAGCCCTGGCCTGACAGCACGAACACGTGAGCACCCGGGCCATGCCAATGCGCCTTCTTGTAGGTGCCTACGGGGAACTCCGAGATGTGGGCCGCAAGTGAGTTGTAGCCAAGCTCGAAGGTCACGTTCGACCCACCAGCGCCTCTGCGCGGTAGGGAGAATAGCTTGAAGTTGACGACATCAGGCACGAAGTTGGTCTCCCAAACATGCCTCCCGGTGGTGCTCTGCCAGAGCGTGCCATCGCCGGTGTTGTGCTTCTCGCTGGTGAAACGGTCGTCGAAGACGAACTCGTTGTCGAACACGAATTTCGTGCTGTTGAAAATGCTCATCACCAGCGGCGCAGAGGTTACGGCGACAAAGCGGACGGCTTCCGCGCCACTGCCGTTGAAGTGCCGGTGCGGCGCGTTGACGGGGATGGAGAATACGGCGCCGGGACCCCATTCGAACGTCTGCTCCCTGTCACCCAGCGTGATGGAAGTGGCGCCGCGCCCGCTGAGGACGTAGATCAACTTCTCGAACATGTGGCGCTCAGGGTTGAGCGACTGTCCAGGTGGAATCTCGCACACGTAGGCGTCGTTGGTGTGGCCGTTGCCGTCTAGGTCAACGTACGCGCCGAGGCCTCCTACGCGAGCCCAAGGAGCCATCTCAAGCTTGTTGAGGTCCTCGACGAAGAAACCCGTGACGATCGGAATCCCTTCCGATTCAATGAACGTCTGATAGGCGTCCGTTGAGGACAGGATCGGTAGATCTTTGTCTGGGGTGAAGTTTTCAGAGGTGGTCATGGTGCCCGGTTCTCCTTGAAACGCGCGAGCTTTTGCGGTCGAGCGCGGATGTACTTTACTAGGCGTCGTGCGTGGGGGCAATCGACTTTCGATGAACCTGCGGGCAGGAGGCTTGGGTCGGCATCTAGAATTGCTGGTATACCGAATCGCACCTGGTATCCTAGATAGCGTAAGGCACCGACGATCGGTGATCCGCTTTCGGCCAGACTTGGCGACGGATCTTCCGCCCCCTCCCGGGTTTCCCTATTCGCGCAGCACTGACTGACTTGCCTACCAACCAAGGCCATCGCTGGCCAGGAGGCAAGTCGACCATTGTCGTCAAACATCATGACGGATCAACCAGAAAATAGAGCGAACAATACCGGGCAGGGAAGTGGACGCAAGCCAAGTGCACTGCACGAGGCCATCTGCGCCAGTTGCGGCACGCCAACGATGCTGCCCTTTGCGCCTACTGCTGAGCGCCCCGGGTACTGCCTGTCGTGCTACAGCGATCGCAATACAGGCAAGGCAAAAAGCGCGCCCGCCGCGGGCAAGCCCGCACGGCAGCAGCCTGTACGCGAGGCCCAGCCAGAGCGGCCGATGACGCCCCGACGGCCTGCTGCCGAGCGCCCCGAACGGCGAGAGACCGCGAGCGCGCGAGCAGGCGAAACGGAGCACCCCGAAGTATTCACAGGGCTCAACATCCAGGCCCGCACACGCTCAGCTCTGCACCGAATGGGCATCACTTCCCCCACGCCGATCCAAGAGCAGACCATCCCCTCCTTGAACGAAGGTCGGGATGTGGTGGGCCAGGCGATGACGGGCTCCGGCAAGACGCTGGCGTTCGGTATCCCGCTGGTCGAAGGCTGCGACCGATCACTACGCGGCGTGCAAGGGCTTGTGCTCGTGCCTACGCGTGAACTTGCTATCCAAGTGGCATCCGTTATCGATGAGGTTTCAACAGGCAGGGTGTCTGTGACGCTGCTGTACGGTGGACGGGCTCTGGGCACCGAAAAGAAGGCTCTAGAGCGGGGTGCACAGATAGTCGTTGGCACGCCAGGGCGGACGTTGGATCACCTGCGGCAAGGCAACCTCCAACTCGGGTCAGTGCGCATGTTGGTGCTGGACGAGGCAGACGAGATGCTTGACCGAGGTTTCGCCCGCGATGTCGAGTCGATCATCGCGGCGACGCCGACGAAGCGCCAGACGGCGTTGTTCTCGGCCACACTACCGGACTGGGTTGAGAATACCGCGAAGAAGCATCTTCGAGACCCCAAGACGGTGCAGGTCGCCATCGCCGAGGGCGAGGGGCTTAAGATTGAGCATCTCATCTACAGGATCGACAAGGCGATGAAGATATCGGCGCTGCAGACGCTGCTCGACCAGCGCGACGATGCGCCGATCATCGTGTTCGGGAAGACCAAGCACGGCGTGAAGAAGCTCGCGAAGCAACTGGTCGATCTCGGCTATCCCGTGGGACCGCTGCAGGGAAACATGAGTCAGAACGCACGGGAGAAGGTCATGGCCGACTTCCGTTCAGGCACCACGCCTGTGTTGGTGGCAACGAACGTGGCCGCACGTGGCCTGGACGTTGAGGGTATCGCGCAGGTGATCAACTTCGACCTGCCCGATTCGCTCCAACTTTTCACGCACCGCGTTGGCCGTACGGGCCGCATGGGCAAGGCCGGTGAGGCGATCACCTTCGTGACGCCCGAAGATGACAAGAAGTGGCGCGAGCTTGAGCGTGGCTTCGACTTCGAGTTCACTATCAAGCGATGGGGCGACGGAGGCGCAGGTACCACGAGGGAACCCGCACGTCGGCCTGCGCCAGCCGCAGAGCGCCAAGCTCCTCAGCGTCAGGCACCCCAGCAACGCCAAGCGCCTCAGCGACAGGCTCCCCAGCGCCCGGCTGGCGAGCGTCAGGCTCCGCAGCGCAGCTCGGCACCGCGCCCTGCGCAACGGAACGCCGCTGGGCGGAACGCGCCCGCGCGCAACGATGGACGACCGCAACGCGACAACAACCCACGCCCCCAGCGCAGCGACGATCGGCCGCAGCGGGGGAACGAAGCGCGAACCGAGCACGAGACGATACGGCCGGATACGCCACAAGCCGAGGCTGAAGCGCACGATCTGGCTCGCTCGACGCACACGCCCCCCCCGAACGGCGGAGCCAAGCGCAAGAGCCCTTGGCTGCGCTTCGGTCGTCGCGACTAGCTAGCGCCGCACCACGCAAGCCTCAGGCGGCCTAAGAGTAGCGCTAGATCGTTAGCTCCAGCGTGTACAGGCCGCCGCGGGCGCGGTCAACGGCATAGACGATCCGGTTCTCGTCGACGTAAACGTCGTTGATGTTCATGCCATCAGCGGCGTGGTCGCCGTAGAAGGGTTTTATGCCAGGGTCTTCTTCGATCTCCGGTATGAACCAGGCCACCTCTTTGGGCTGGAAGGGGTTCGAGATGTCATGCACGCGCATGCCCCCTGAGAAGTACGATCCGAAGATCAATTCCTCTGAGACGAATGACGTCGGTACGGGCTGATTCTCGTGGAGGTTGTGTGCGCCGTACCGGCCAGGACGATCTCTGAACTCTTCAACCGGTGGCAGCGGCAGCGTACTGAGGGTGGTGGGGTTTGTTTCATCGCTGATATCCATGACCCACGCGAGCTTGGGCCAGTCCTCGGCGTGCTCAAGGACGGTCTCGTCTGTCACGATCATGAGGTTGCGGTCGAAGAGCGGCAGTGCGGTGTGGGTGAAGCCGGGGGCCGGCATGGGCGGGTTGTAGTCAACGCGCGAAATCTCCCTGATGTGTCCCATGTCCGAGATGTCCAGGATCGACACTCCACCGTCTTTGAAGCCACAGTAGGCGCGATCTGGCCTGCGAGGGTAGACGTTGGTGTTGTGGACGCCGTAGCCCATGTTGGGCTCGTGGACGACCGGGGCAGGTTCAGCGTCCCCCTCCATGGTTCCAGGGAACCAGTACTGGCCAGCTTGGAGCGGCTTGGCAGGGTCACGGACGTCGACGATCACGTAGAACTGCGCGTCGCGCGGAGAGCGGGGCGACATGCCGGGTAGGCTGGAGGCCATGTGCACGAATTCACCGTCGACGCACCAGAGGCAGTGGACGCCCTGGGAACCTTCGCCCGTGACGTCGAAGGTGGAGATGTGCCTGGGGTTGAGTGGGTCGGCGACGTTGTAGAGGTCCAAGCCGGCGCCAGGCATACCTTTGCGAGCCATTTGGTGAGCCACGTACAGGATGTCACCGACGATGGCCAGGGAATTCGACCGCTGCCCTTCGTACTGGAGGTCGGCTTGCACGACGGTCTTAGGTGCTGAAGGGTTGGTTACATCTACGCCGGTGAAATCTTTGGCGCCCTCGTGGGCCAGCCACATGACGCGGCGGCCGTCGTGGGCCTGCTGGATGGCCATGCCTTCGCCGACGTTGGGGAATCCTTGCAGCTTGTCATGGCCAAGCAGCCGCATGTTGTGCATCTCGTGAGCCATCAATGTACCTCCGCCCAATTGGCGCTGATCGGGAGCGGCGCAATGGTACACGAGAAGGGCGTTCGGAGTGGGTCAGGCTAGCGGCCGACCATATAGCTTGGCGACGTTGTCCTGGACCAGTTTGCGAATGACGTCGGGGGGCAAGTACCCGAGGTTGCGCTCTAGCATCTCCACCGAGTTGGGCCACTGGGAATTGCCATGGGGGTAGTCGTTAGACCAAAGGCAATTCTCCTGGCCCCATGTGGAGAGCAACTGGCCGCCCACCGGGTCATTGAAGAATGTCGCGTACATCTGGCGATAGAAGTAGTCGCTGGGCTTCTGGCTGATGGGAGTTTCCGCGAGTCACGGAAACGGTCGTAGTAGTAGTCCCACTGTTGCAGCGAGAACGGTAGCCACCCGATCTCGCCCTCGACGATCACGAATTTTAGGCGGGGGAATCGCTCAAGTGTGCCCGAGAAGATGAAGTCGAACACCGTGTTGGCGACCTCGGCTGTCTTGGTGTTCACGGAGTTGCGGCTGGCCTCGATGTCGTTGGGTACGAGGCTGCGGTCAGCGCTGTAGTTGAATCCGGTGAGGATATGGACGCTGATGGGCATCTCTAGCTGCTGTGCGGCATCCCACAGCGGGTCGTAGTGGTTGGACAGGAAGGACAGGCCTTCAGGCGGAACCTGCCAGACCATGGCACCGGGGAAGCCTTCGTGGTGGCACCACTCTAGCTCTTTGATGGCGTTGTCTATGTCGTAGGTGGAGACAAGGCCGATGGGGTACACGGGTGCCGTTGCGTCACGGCAGTAGTCACGGATCCATTCGTTGTAGACGCGGAAGCTCGCTTCCTGGAGCGCCGCATCGGTCATCTTGTAGAGGCCGAGGCCGTAAGTTGGGTAGAGCACCTCAGCGCTGACTCCATCGGCGGCCATCTCCTGTTCGCGTTGGGCCGGGTCCATGCCACCGGGGTGGTCGAAGCGGCGTTTCTGTCCACGTGGGCCGAAGTGGGGCGCCCGGTCACGCAGCGCGAGCGGGAGTCGCTCCTCCCATAGATCGGTGGGTTCGCTGACGTGCGAATCGGCGGAGATCAATAGCGTTCGTTCGTTGACGACCAAGGTTCACCCCTAACGCGTGATTTCGTTTCACGTACACGCCAGCACTATACCTCCTCGACACTGAGGGCGAGCAACAAAAAACGCCCCGCGAGTGATCGCAGGGCGTTTTCGTATCTGGTAGAACGTTGGTTAGGCGAACATGCGTAGGTTAACGCTCGGGAGGTTGCTAGAGCCCATGAGGTATTTGTCGATGCAGTGGGCGGCTTCGCGGCCCTCGGCGATGGCCCAGACGACCAGCGATTGTCCGCGCGTCATGTCACCTGCGGTGAACACACCAGGGACGCTGGTCATCTTGTTGTCGTCTGCCCGCACGTTGCCGCGAGGGTCGAGGTCGACGCCAAGCTGCTCGAGCATGCCTTCATGCTGAGGGTGCAGGAAGCCTAGGGCGAGGAACACGAGGTCTACCTGCACGTCGAATTCGGTGCCGGGTATCTCTTTCATGTTCATGCGACCGGACTCCTCACGCTCCCACTCGATGCGAACGGCATGCAGCGTTTCCAGCTTGCCGTTGCTTCCCGAGAAGCTCTTGGTGAGGATGCTGTAGTCCCGAATCCCACCTTCCTCGTGTGCGGAGGAAGTCCTGAGGATCAACGGCCAGTATGGCCAGGGATTGGTCGTGGGACGTTCTTTGGGGGGCTCTGACAGCAGTTCGTACTGGTAGATGACCTCAGCACCCTGTCTGTGAGCCGTACCGAGGCAGTCAGCGCCAGTGTCACCACCGCCGAGGACAACCACGGTCTTGCCAGCGGCATCGATGCGGTCGCTGGCCAAGCTGGTCTGCCCACGATTCACGCGATTCTGCTGAGTCAGGTAGTCCATGGCTACGTGGACGCCATCGAGCTCTTCGCCTTCGACGCCCAAGCGTCGGGGAATCGTTGAGCCGCCAGTTAGGCAAACGGAGTCGTAGCTGTCTAGGAGGTCCGTCGCAGGGAAGTCCTCGCCAACGTTCGTGCTGGTCTGGAAGTCGATGCCCTCGGCCCTCATGAGGTCGACGCGGCGCTCGATAACCTGCTTGTCCAGCTTGAAGTCAGGGATGCCGAGGGTGAGCAGTCCACCGATGTACTCGTTGCGCTCGAACACGGTGACGGTGTGGCCCGCTCTGTTGAGCTGGTCAGCAGCGGCGAGCCCAGAGGGGCCAGAGCCGATAACTGCGACCTTCTTGCCAGTGCGCTTGGACGGAGGATTTGGCGTGGTCCAGCCCTCGTCGTAGCCTTTGTCGGAGATGGCCTTCTCGATGTACTCGATGGTCACGGGCTGCTCGTTGATCGCGAGCACGCAGGACGCCTCGCACGGAGCGGGGCAGATGCGACCGGTGAACTCAGGAAAGTTGTTGGTGGTGTGCAGCGCTGCGAGCGCTTCCTTCCAACGTCCCTTGTAGACGAGGTCGTTCCAATCAGGGATCAAATTGCCCAGAGGGCAGCCACGGTGGCAGAAGGGCAAGGCGCAGTTCATGCACCGTGCGCCCTGGTCGCGCACTGCCTCCTCAGGCCAGGGGCCGTAAATCTCCTGGTAATCCTGAAGGCGCTGACTGACGGGCCGACGTTCCGGGGGCTCCCGGTTGAAATCTACGAAGCCTGTGATCTTACCCACTGGTTGCGAACTCCTGGTTGGCACGCTTCTGAGCGTCAACCACCCTCCGGTAGTCCCGTGGGTAGACCTTGACGAACTTAGGCAGCATTTGATCCCAATCGTCCAGCACGCGCTTAGCGTTGGCGCTGCCGGTGTATTTGAGGTGTTTCTGGATGAGGCCGCGCAATTCATGGATGTCGTCAGCGTTGACGACACTCTCAAGGTCGACCATCTCCTGATTGCAGAGGCTTTCGAAGTGTCCCGCTTCGTCCAAGACGTACGCGAGTCCGCCGCTCATACCTGCGGCGAAGTTACGTCCAACGTCACCAAGTACGACGACGCGACCGTTGGTCATGTACTCGCAGCCGTGGTCGCCTATGCCCTCGATGACGGCTAACGCACCGCTGTTGCGAACGCCGAAGCGCTCGCCGCCGAGGCCACGGATGAATACTTCACCGCCTGTGGCACCGTACAACGCGACGTTGCCGATGATGACGTTCTCTTCAGGGACGTACTTGGCTTCCTTGGGTGGAACGACGACTATCCTGCCGCCAGACATGCCCTTGCCGAAGTAGTCGTTGGAGTCGCCTTCAAGGTGGAAGTTGACGCCCTTTGCGAGGAATGCGGCGAAGCTTTGGCCAGCCGATCCGTTGAAGTTGACCTGGATGGTGTCGAAGGGCAGCCCTTCTTCACCGTACTGCTTCGCGATACGGCCGCTCAACATGGCTCCGACCGTGCGGTTGGAGTTGTTGATGGGCAGCGAGAATTCGGTCGGAATCTTCCGAGCGAGCGCTTGTTGTGAGCGTTGAATCAATTGCTGGTCAAGCGCTTTTTCGAGTCCATGATCCTGCGTTGTGACGTTGTGACGGGCCACGGTGTCAGGGACGTCCGCAACGGCGAGCATCGGTGTGAGGTCGATGCCACGGGTCTTCTTCCAGTGCGAGACGGCCTCGGCGGTCGTTAGCTTGTCGGCACGACCAATCATCTCGGCTACCGTCCGGAAACCAAGGCTGGCCATTATCTCTCGAAGATCCTCAGCAACGAACATGAAGTAGTTGATGAGGTGTTGGGGGTCACCAGCGAACCGTTGGCGGAGTTCCGGATCCTGGGTCGCGATGCCGACGGAGCAGGTGTTCAGGTGGCACTTGCGGAGCATGATGCAGCCCTGTGTTACGAGTGATGCGGTTGCGATACCGACTTCGTCTGCCCCCAACATGAGCGCGATGGCGACATCACGTCCGGTCTTTATCTGGCCATCGGTTTGGACGACGATACGACCGCGCAGGTCGTTGGCCACGAGCACTTGTTGTGCCTCAGCGAGGCCAAGCTCCCACGGCAAACCTGCGTACTTGATGGACGACTCAGGGGATGCGCCCGTGCCGCCGGTGTCACCGCTGATGAGGACGACATCGCCATGCGCTTTGGACACGCCAGCAGCGATGGTGCCGACGCCAACTTCGGCGACGAGCTTCACGTGGATCCTCGCGTCTGAGTTCACGTTCTTGAGGTCGTGAATCAGCTGTGCGAGATCCTCAATGGAGTAGATGTCATGGTGGGGTGGAGGCGAAATGAGTTCAACGCCTGGGGTCGAGTGGCGTACCCAGCCGATGTACTTGTCTACCTTGTGCCCGGGCAGTTGGCCACCTTCGCCAGGCTTGGCGCCCTGGGCCATCTTGATCTGGAGATCGGTGGCGTTGACCAAGTAGTTGGTGGTGACGCCGAACCGACCGGAGGCGACCTGCTTTATGGTGCTGACGCGGCGGTCTCCGTTGGCGTCGGGAACGTACCGGTGGTAGTCCTCGCCACCCTCACCTGAGTTGCTGCGCGCGCCGATGCGGTTCATGGCGATGGCGAGGCTTTCATGGGCCTCACGGCTGATCGAACCAAGGGAGATGGCGCCCGTCGCGAATCGCTTGACGATCTCAGAGGCGGGTTCCACTTCCGTAATGTCCACAGGGTCGTTGCCGCCCGTGAAGGACAGCAGGCCCCGTATGGTAGCGGCGCGCTGTTCGTAGGTGTTGGCTAGCTCTGCGAAAGCACGGTAGGAAGTGACATCGTTCATCTGGGCTGCGTACTGCAGCTTGGCGACGGTGTCAGGGTTCCACATGTGGTACTCGCCGTCACTACGCCACTGGTAGAAGCCGCCCGAAGGCAGGTCTGGGTTGGCAGGCACGTCAGCCTCAGGGAAAGCGTCGCCGTGCCACTTGCGTGCGTCGTCTTCGATGACATCAATGTCGATGCCACCGATACGTGATGGCGTCCACGTGAAGTATTTGTCCACGAGGCGTTGGCTAAGGCCTACAGCCTCGAAGATCTGCGCGCCGTGGTAGCTGTGGACGGTAGAGATACCCATCTTCGCGGTGACTTTCACCAAGCCCTTGTAGGAGGCCTTGATGTAGTTCTTCTGGGCCGTCTTGAAGTCGATCGAGGCAGGGAAGATGTCATCGTCGACCAACTGCCCAAGCGTTTGAAAGGCTAGGTAGGGGTTTACGGCATTCGCGCCGTAGCCGATGAGGGCGGCCAGGTGCGGTGTCTCGCGGGGTTCGCCTGACTCAACGACCAGGCCGACCTTGGTGCGGGTGCCGTTGCGGACCAAGTGGTGGTGAATGCCGGCGGTCGCGAGCAGGCTCGGGATGGGGGCGTGCAGTGCATCGACGCCACGATCCGACAGAACGATGATTGACGCTCCGTTTGCGAGCGCTTCGTCCACGTCAGCGCAGAGCGCTTCCATTGCCCGCTCAATCTCGCCTTCGTCGGTATCCACGCGGAACAAGGTTGAAAGAGTGACGGGCTTGATGCCGTCAACGTCGAGCGCCTTCACCTTGGCGAGTTCTTCGTCGGTCAGCAGCGGGCCGTCCAGTTTGAGCTGGCGGGCATGCTGAGGGGTTTCATCGAAGATGTTCTGCTGAGCGCCCAAACGCACGTCAACAGACGTGACGAGTTCCTCGCGGATGCCGTCGAGCGGCGGGTTGCTCACCTGGGCAAACATCTGCTTGAAGTAACGGAACAACGGTTGTGGCTTGTCCGATAGCACTGCAAGGGGGACATCGTTGCCCATCGAGCCCGTGGGCTCAACTCCGTTGAGCGCCATGGGCTCCAGCAGCAACCGCAAGTCTTCTTGCGTGTAGCCGAAGGCCTGTTGCAAGTCGACAAGTTCGCTGCGATCCATCTGCTCATGGTGCCCACCAGCGTCGGCGAGGTCTCTGAGGTAGACCATGTTCTGCTTGAGCCACTCGCCGTACGGCTGTGCTGCGGATAGCTCATGCTTGATCGTCTCGTCATCCACGATGCCGCCACGCTCAGGGTCCAAGAGGAACATGCGGCCAGGGTAGATACGCTGACGGTAGAGCACCTTGCTTGGGTCGGTTTCAACAACGCCCGTTTCCGATGCCATCACCAGCATGTCATCGTCGGTGACGATGTAGCGGAACGGCCGGAGACCGTTGCGGTCGAGCACGGCGCCGATGCGCGTGCCGTCGGTGAACGCCACGAGCGCGGGGCCATCCCAGGGTTCCATCATGCAGGCGTGGTACTCGTAGAAGTCACGCTTTTCTTGGGACATCTGGACGCGTTCGCCGGTGGCCTCAGGCATGAGGGACATCATGACGTGATGGAGGGGGCGCCCAGTGTGCAGCATGAGCTCGTAGGCGTTGTCTAGGCTCGCGGTGTCACTTTGGCTGGGCGGTATCACGGGGAAGAGTTTCTGGAGGTCGTCGCCAAATTCAGGCGACGACATGCTCTTCTCACGGGCGATCATCCAATTGGTGTTTCCACGAACCGTGTTGATCTCGCCGTTGTGGACGATGTAGCGGTAGGGGTGCGCCAGCTTCCATGAGCCCAGGGTGTTGGTGCTGAAGCGCGAGTGCACAAGCGCGAACGATGACGTTAGCGCGGGGTTGGCTAGGTCCTTGTAGAAGTCCTTGACCTGGTAGGCCATCAGCAGGCCTTTGTAGACCATGACCTTGGGTGACAGACTGCAGATGTAGAACTCATCGGGTTCTTTGAGGTCTGCCGTCCCGACCGCGTTCTCGATGATCTTCCGGATGACGTAGAGCTTGCGGTCGAACGCTGATTCGTCGGTGATGCCTTCACCTTTGCCGACAAAGAACTGCCGGATGGTGGGCTGGCAGTCGCGAGCAACGTAGCCAATAGCCGATGGGTCAACAGGGACATCACGCCACCCGAGGAAGCGCTGGCCTTCGCTGGCGACGGTCGCTTCAACGAGGTTTTCGCACTGCGTGCGGCCTGCGTCGTCGCGAGGAAGGAACGTCATGCCTACGGCGTACTCGTGGAGGGCGGGCAAGTCGAACCCTAGTCCGGCTGCGTCGCTACGGAAGAACGAGTCGGGCATCTGCATGAGGATGCCAGCGCCGTCCCCTGTTTCGGGGTCAGCTCCCGCAGCACCACGGTGCGCGAGGTTAACGAGCACTTCTATGCCACGCTCTACGATGTCATGGGAACTGACGCCTTTCGTGTTCGCGACGACGCCGACGCCGCATGCGGCGTGCTCATATTCCGGCCGGTATAGGCCGAAGGGTTTACCTTTGAAGACTCCTACCACCAATGACTCCTAGAGGGCATAAAGCGCAAAGTGAACTAATAGGATAACTCCCCTTCCAGATTCCTTGAATAGCGAGGAATCGCTGGGAGAGGAGCGTCGGCACTCGATAAGGTGTGCAGCACGAAAGGTAGCAGATTTTGCCTCTGTCTGGCAACGTCAGGCCGGTGGGAGCGCGAGGACACAAGAGGCCCGCTGGAGTTCCAGCGGGCCTCTCTGATCACGTTAGGTCAGCGCGCTACTTGAACGAGTACCGTTCTGCACCAGACATCTTGGGCGCTTCTTGGAACTCGTTGCGGTCGACTCCATCTCCGGAGAGGATCGCCATAACATCGGGCTCTTTTACCGGCTGATCCTTGAAGGGGCCGCCGGTCCCTTCGTAGCCCGGGTACGGGAAGTACTCACACGGGAGGATGACAATTTCGTTGGCGGTGGGGTCACGGTGGATGTTGAGGGGCTCTCCGCCCTCTTCGACCACCCTAGCCTGCTCATCGAGCATGCGTCGGTACAAGATGATGCCGACGTCGGTGACACCTAAGTGCTCTGTAGTCCGGTCACTGATCGGCCCCTGGATGACCCAGGCCAATTGGTCTTGGGGCAGAACGCCGTCAGCGCGGATACGGCCCTTCTCGTCGTACAGGGACGGTAGGTGCGTGGGAACCTCGGTTTGGCGTTCTTCATCATCCTTGTAGGGGCGGAACTGCATGGTGACGTGCAGTGTGTGGGTGTCGTCTATCGGGGTGCGGAATTGCATGCCGTGGGCGACGCGAAGGATGTTCGGGAAGAGCACAGGGTGCCCGATGCGCCAAAACTCGGAGTCTTCTGTTTCATCACCGACCAGGCGGCGCTTGATGACTCCGTACGGGGTCTTGTCGAAGCCAATCTTCTTGTGGTCAGCGCCCTTGGAGCTGGTGATGGCATTCCAAGCGTCGCGCTCTGCGGCGGGCTTGAGGCGGTTCATCATGTAACCACCAAAGTAGCGATGGAGCCACTGGAAGTGGAGCGGGTCAAGCGAGTTCTCTTGGCACTGGAGCCAGTTGCAGGGGAGTTCGATGATGGTGGTTTCGCGGACGCCGTCCCAGGTGAGGACATCCCAGCGGGGGAGCAGAGGCGCGGGTTCAGGGCCCATGTAGCCGAAGATGATTCCGCCGAGCTCCTCTACTTTGTAGGCCTTTATCTTGACCTTGTCCTTGAATCGGCTGCCTGCGGGCTCGGAGGGTTGGTCAACGCAGTTGCCTTCCTCGTCGAACAACCAACCGTGGTAGGCGCAACGAATGCCTTCAGGCTCCGGTACGCCGTAAGAAAGGTTGGCCTTGCGGTGCGGGCAAGACGGCTCGATGAGGCCGAGCTTGCCAGCGGTGCTCCTGAAGAGCACTAGCTCTTCACCCAACAGGCGAATCTCTTTGGTTGGGTTCTCTTCCGATAGCTGTGAGCTACCGGCGATGGGTTGCCAGTACCGCCGCATCAGTGTCCCCATCGGGGTGCCGGGGCTGACTCTGGTGAGACGGTCATTCATTGCCTGGGAAAGCATATTTACCTCCAAACGAATCTGTCATGGACGCACCTGTATCGGTGCTAAGCGGAACGACCCTAAGCTGAACTTAGGCGTTTCTCGATGAACTTGAGGAGCCGCTGGTGCTTCTCACTGTCGGTTGCCAGGGCATCGAGGAGCAGCCCAAGCAAGTCGGAGCCGGCGGATCGCGCTTGTTTGGCGAGATCACGTAGGTGCTTCACGCCAGAGGATTCGTCGTTCCCGAGATCCTTCAGTTCGCTGATCGCGGCCTTACGTTCGGCGGGCTCAAGCTCACCTACGCTTCCGGAAAATGGGCCAGACGACTTCTCACCGAGCTCGGCTTCAAGTTGGGCCTCCATGCGTTGGAGCATCCCGTGATGATGCTTTTCGTCGGTGATGAGTTCGGTGAGCAGCATCCGGGCAACGGGATCCTTGGAATCATCCAGGAGCTTCTGGTAACGCTCGATCGACGATTCCTCAGCTGCGATGTGGCGATACACGACGCGTTGCAATTGCTCTGAGAACGGCTCTTCCGGGCGCACGCCGCCGGGGGATTGGATGGCAGAGAGCACTCCGTCCCACAACGAACCCTTTCCTTGCTGGGTCATGGCTTCTCCTGGCGACGCGGGTCGAGATTCGTGCAGGACCCGCCACGCGCGACTTTTTTTAGTCTGATTCCACTAGCGCCGATACTGGAACGGCCCAGTCGGATGGCCAAGCACTGTGTCCCTCCGGGCGCAGCCTGAGCCACACTTTACCACCGTCTTCGATCGGCACGTGACGCTCGCCGTACACGATCATGGTGTGCTGCTCATGGACCTTGACCTGATATTCGATCCGCTCACCAACGAATAGTGCTGCCTCAACAACTCCCGCGACCATGCCTGAAGCGAGTTCATCGCCGCCAGCGGGCAGGATCTCAACGTCCTCAGGGCGCACTCCGATGAAAACGGACTGGCCCGACTTGAATCCGTCAGGGTCGTAGCCGTGGCCGAATACTACGCAGTTCGGTGCCCCCTCAATGGAGATCGAGAGCACACCGGATGGGTTGGCATCGCGAACGGAGCCCTTGAAGAGGACGGTCTTGCCAACGAAATCGCGCACGAACTCGTTGGCGGGTTCTTCGTAGAGTATGCGGGGCTCGCCTTGCTGCTGGATGACTCCGTAGTTCATCAGCGCAATGCTGTCAGACAGGCTCAGGGCCTCTACTTGGTCGTGCGTAACGAACAGTACCGCGATGTTGAGCCTCCTCTGGAGGAGCTTGACCTCGATCCGCATCTGCTCGCGTAGCTTGGCATCGAGGTTGGAGAAGGGCTCGTCGAGCAACAGGACTTTGGGTTCGGTAACGAGGGCGCGGGCCAACGCAACACGTTGTTGCTGGCCACCGCTCAGCAGTGGCCCAGGGCGCTTCTGCATTCCAGGCAGGCCCACCAACTCGAGTATGGCGTCGACGCGCTCGCTGATCTCAGCTTTCTGCATCTTCTTGGACTTCAGGGGGAAAGCAACGTTCTCCTCGACGGTCATGTGGGGCCAGATCGCGTACGACTGGAAAACCATACCGAGTTCTCGCTTGTCCGGCGGCAATCTGAATCCCTGATCAGAGATAACAACGGGCTTCTCGCCGAAGTAGATTGACCCGGAGTCAGGAACCTCGAGTCCTGCAACCATGCGCAGCGTGGTGCTCTTGCCGCAACCGCTAGGGCCGAGCAGCGTGATGATCTCTCCTTCAAAGACATCAATGGAAAGATCGTCGACCGCAGGGGTGGGATTCCCTGGGTAGGTTTTCGAGAGATGCTCTAGTCGCATTGCGGGCACCTTGCCTGCGGTGGCAAGGTCTCGTTTTGTCTGTAGCTCCGTCACTTTACTCTCCCCTGTTACCAAAAAGTGTCTAGCCGACTATGGATGCAGCGTCGCCGGTGCTGCCACAGCTGGGGCACTGACTTTCTTGGTTGCTTTGCTGCTCTTCATATCATGGCGAACCCCGACCTGCAGCCCGAAGCGACGCAACACGACCGCCACTACTACGGTGAGTCCAACGATGAACAAACTGACGATCCCAGCAGCTTCGAGTTGCCTGCCAGTGTTGTGAGTCATCAGATCCAAGGCGAAAATCGACAGCGTCTGAGTTTCGCGGCTGGCGATGAGGATGATGCTCCCGGTCGCGCCTGCAGAGATGACGAAGTTCAACGTGCCGATCAAGATCAGCGTTGGCATGATGAGCGGAACCCAGATCCTGAAGTAGGTGCGGAGCCACCCGGCCCCAGCCACTCTTGCGGCCTCTTCCATGTCTGCGCCCATCTGAAGATAGACACCCTTGATCAGCTGCGTGCTCGTCAGCTTCCCTTGGAGCACGACGACCATGATCAATGCGTATATGGTGCCGTACAGCGGGAGCAGCAGGTCGAAACGACCGAAGCCCATGTCGAAGCCCAGGAACAACCAGAGGAGGCCCAGGCCAGAAAGTATCCCGGGGACCGCTGCGGACATCCAGAAAATACCTTCAAGAAGCTGCTTCCCACGCCACTTGGTGCGCACGAAGATGTACGCGATCAGGGAGAACAACAAGGGGGAAACGATTGCGGTTGTTGAGCTCAGGATGATCGTAGTCTTCAACGATTGGATGAAGAACCGGTCATTCAGCACCAAGTCCCAGTGCTTGGTCGTGAACATCGGTGTGGCGTTGAAGAAACCCACGCGGGTCATGAAGCTTCCACCGATCAGGGTAGCTATGGGCAGGATCGTCAGGAGCACGATCATGAAGATGATGCCGCCCGTGACGAAAGGCTGGGCCCTGCCCAAGTCGATGAGGCCAGGCTTGAACGACCCGCTCACCGTCGTGTAGGACTTCCGAGACGTGAGCCATCTCTGGGTCGGGTAGATGATGGCGATGATGACCAATGTCAGGCTGGCCAAAGCCGCGGCCGCGCCATAGTTGGGCGGGTCGAAGAATCGAATGAACTGGAAGATTTTCGTCGAGTAGACGTAGAAGTCGATAGGCGTGCCCAGAATCTGCTCTGTTTCAAATGACTGGAAGATCCTCACCAGTTGAAGCATGAAAACGACGGTCATCGCGGGGACCATCAGCGGGAGCGTTACTCGCAGCATCGTCCGGAAGTTGGAGGCACCTGAGACTCGCCCGGCTTCCTCAAGCGATACGTTCATGTTTCGGAACGCAGGCACCAGCAGCATGACCTTGCCTGAGGTGGCGTTGGCCATGAGGTGCACCCAGATGATTCCAGGGACGCTGTAGATGTTGAACGGCCCCTCGTCGACAAACGGCAGGTACTCGATGAGTTTGTTCAAGATCCCAAAGTCAGGATCCATCAGAAAGGTCCAGCCGATGGTCACGGAGATCGTGGGAATCATGAATGAAACCCAGAACATGAACTCTAAACCATAAGCCCATTTTACTTTGGTTCGGGCGATTGCCCAAGCGATGAGAACCGCCAGCGGAAAGCTGACTAGCGTGAATATCCCAAAGATCATGAACGTGTTCCGCAGAGCAATGAAAATCTGAGGATCGGAGAACGCAAGCTTCCAGTTGTCGATAGCCCAGTCGGTGGGTTGACCGATGGCTGCAACGTTGAAGCTGTTGACGAAGATGAGGAGGACCGGAACCAAGACGTAGACGCCAAACACCAGAATCAGCACCACCATGAGGTAGCTGGACGCCGAAGGGAGCCCAATGCCCGCTATTTTCTTGCGCGAACCAGCTCGGGGGATGCCGATCATACTCACTCCTTCTTCAACAAAAGGGCGGGGCGCCCGGGATACGGGCGCCCTTAGCTAACTCAGGATGTTGGCTATCGCGTGGCGAGAATACGGGTCACGGCTGCGACGGACTCGTTGATCTTGTCATTGAAATTCGGGTCGCGCTCGACCAGCAAGTAGGTCGAGCCTTCTTGCCGGATGTTCCCGGGAGTAACGCCATCGAGATCGATGTCGGTTCGTAGCGATTGGTCGGCGCCTATCCGCTGCCACCAGGCCTGACCTTCCTTGCCTAGGAACCAGTTGACGAACAGCTTCTGTGCTGCAGGGTGCGGAGCGTTGTCGATGGCCATCAGTGTGTTACCACCGGTGGACAAGCGAGAGCCCTCAGTCACGGTGCCTGGGAAGTTTTCCTGGACAGGCAGGCCCTGCTCACGCGCCGCCTGAACCTCTGTGGTGCAAGCGAAGAGGCACATGGCGTACTTGCCGAGAGCCAGTTGGTCAGCGGCCTGGCGACCATCACTTGTGATGACGACTTCCTGGTCGATCAAGAGTTTCTGGAGGAACTCTTCACCCATGAGCAAGTAGAACAGGGCAGTACTCTGCGATGTGCCGTTTTCACGCGGGTCACGTGCGACAATCTTGCCCTTCCACTTGGGGTCAAGCAAGTCAGCGTACGACGTGATCTCGCTGGGGTCCAAGAGGTCAGTGTTGTACGTGATCTCGGCAAGGCTGGCGCTGCCGCCATAGGCGAAAACGTACTTTTGAGTGTCGAAGTCACCCCAGAAGAGTTCGTTGTTGTACCAGAGAGACTCGTCTAGGACTTCGGGGCTAACGAGCAACGACTTGAGATCTGCGAGGGCGCCGCCCGGAAGCAGCCGGTTCTGGGAGGTGTTCAACCCTCCAGTCCAGATGTCGAGGGTATAAACCCCTGCCTCACGCTCGGCCTTCACCTTGTTCCATTGCTGGCTTGAGGATCCGGTGGAGTTGACGATATCGATGCCTAAGGCCAGTTCGCCTTCTTCGATGAAATCTCCAATCCGAGAGCCGAATCCACAGCACAAGAACGCGATCAGTTCGCCTTCCTCCGCTGCGGCAGCCTTCATCGCCTCCCACTCTGCGACCCATGGGTCAAGCGTGGGGGTCGGGACGTTGGCAGCCACGGTCGCCGTGGCGGTTGGCGGTACGGGGGTGGGCGTGGGGTCACTACCGCACGCGGCCACTAGCAGCGCAAACACGCTTGCCAGCACCACCAGCATTCCAAATCTCTGTAACTTCATCTCTTCTTTCCTCCCATGTAATGTGGTCGCTTCATGCGGCCAAGTCGTGCGGCTGACCGGATTCAACATCGCGGTCAGGGCTTATCTGGTGGCACCCGGCGCACGGCCATCTGCCTGCGTGCTCGTTTGCCAGTGGATCGATTCTTTGAAGGAGCAAGCATGCTCGCGCCTACGCTTGCTTGTCCATAACGCTGTGCTTGACCTCTGGAGCACGGGAGCGCTGCTGCTGTTGGATGCCATCGTCGAGTTTCGTGTCGATGATGGCATGATCCGCGTCACGCTGGACGGGCATGGGATCCAAGCCCTGTCCGACCCGAGCGATCTGCTCGACCGTCAATTTACGTAGCAACGCGATACCGCGATCTGAGAAGCTGAGGTGCTCGATGGACCTGTCGGCGATGGGCCCTTGGGTCTCCCAGGCCATGTGGTCTTGGGGGATCACGTGATGCATGGTGAACTTAGCCACGGGGTGCATCGCGTCAGCAGGGTGCTTATAGGGCTCTTTGATCTCGATGGGCGGATCGAAGGCGTCTGACATGTCGTCGCCGTCGTCGGCGCGCGAACACACCACGTGGACGTGGATCGTGTGCTCGTCGTCGATGGGGACGCGGAATTGAGTGCTAGGGCCTTGGCGCAGGATGTTGGGGAAGATGAGCGGGTGCTCATCCATGAGGCCGTTCTTGTACGTGCGCTTCTTCATCACGCCGTAGTCAGTGAGGTAGAACTCGTACATCTCTACGTCGTCAGTGAATCCGCTGGTCGTGCTCTCAGGGACTCTCCCGCCACGGCCAGCGAACTCCTGGTGCAAAACCTGGAGATGGGCCGGGTCGACCGAGTTCTCCATCGCTTGGAACCAGTTGCAGTCCAGTTGAGGGTGTACCACGATCTTGCGATGGACGTCGGCGCGGAAAAGGGAGTCGAAGTGAATCATGGGCGGTACGGGTACAGGGCCCATGTATGCCCAGATGAGGTTCAGATAGACCTGCACGGGATAGGCGGTCGCCTTCACGTTGCGCATGATGGCATCGTTACGCTCGGGAGGCGTCTCGATGATGTTGCCGTCGCAATCCATCAACCAGCCGTGGTATGCGCAGGAGATACCGCGCTCTTCAACACGACCGTAGACGAGCGATGCGTTGCGGTGAGGGCATTTGTCGGCGATCAGGCCCGTCCTGCCGGATTTGTCCCGGAAGATGACGAGATCTTCGCCGAGGATCCGTACGAACTTCGTTGGGGATTCATCGCTAACATCGGTCGCCAAGGCGATGGGATGCCAGTAGCGACGTAGCATCTCGCCACCGGGGGTTCCCGGACCGACTTGCGTGAGAACGCTGTTTTCTTCCGCTGTCAGCATGAGCGCTACCTAGTGACCCCTGGCTATTACCGATGGCACGGAGCGAGCCCGTGTCCACGAAAATCACCACTGCGCGGGGGGACGGCAGTAGAAGGACGAAGAATCGCACTTAGGTTATTGAAAGTCAACGTCGAGCCACCCCGCTGCACGGCTGTTCTTGGTAATACGAGTTGAAAGGAGCAGGGCTGAAACCGTCCGCTTGCTGGGGGGCACTCTAGCGCGTACATTGCCCTCGATTTTGGGCCCGCGGTTCTGGGCCCGCAATCCAGAGCCAATCATTGAGGGTCGACCGAGAGAGTGAGGCTAGTTCCGATGACAGCCAATGAGATCGTTCACGCGCAGGTTGAGATCGACGATCTGGACACGCATTACGTTAGGGCTGGGCGCCGGGGGCCTACGATTCTGGTCATGCACGGAGGGGCTCCGGGGGCGTGCGCGATGGTCAACTGGGGGCCAAACATCGCTCCGTTGGCCGAAGCAGGGTTCGATGTGATCGCGTTCGACCAGCCAGGCTACGGCGGTACCGCGAACCCGACTGACTACTCCATGGGATATCGCATAGCGCACGCGAGGGCGTTCATCGATGCGATGGGCCTCTCACGTTTCCACGTTATGGGAAATTCACAGGGCTCCTACTTGGCGGCCCGCTTGGCGTTGGATGACCCCAGGGTAGATCGGCTAGTGCTGGTATCTAGCGGCACGCTCGCTCCAGCGGGGTCGCCGGAGGCGCAGGCGATCGCGAGGCAGCACGCGAGTGACCTAGGAGGCTACGAGCCAGGGCTAGAGAACATGCGGAAGTTGTCTCAGGGGACGCTGTATCGGAAAGAGTTGGTGACGGAGGAATTCGTCCGCCTTAGGTACGAGATGAGCATAGGACGGCTTCACGAGGCGTCGGTTGAGCGACGCAAGGCACCGCGCCCCAAGCCGATCAGCGATGAACTGGCGAACCTTAAGCCGTACACGCTGCTGCTTTCGGGTCTGCACGACGCGGGCGTGCCGCTGGAGCGCACCGGGTTGCTCTTCAGCCTCCTGCCACACGCTGAGTGGCACGTGTTCTCCGACGCCGCGCACTGGGTGCAGTGGGATCAGGCCGAGCGCTTCAATGCGTTGGTGGCGCAGTTCCTGGCGAGCGCCTAGCGGTCAGGCTGGCCTACGTTGTAAACGCGCAGCAGCTCCAAGTAGTGGTTCCACGTCCAGGAATCAGCGCCTGCGAGCGAGGCCCAGCCAGCGGCACGATTGCGCGGGGCTTGGCCGATGCGTTCATAGCGAGCCCTGTCTTCGTCGCCGATCTCGATGGGCTCTCGGCCGGACACTGCAATCTCCCACATGATCTGCGATAGGCGGTCGAACCGGATCGCTTGAACGGTTGCCGCTTCTACGGAGCCTCCCGATACGGTGATCCCGTGGCCGCGCATGAGCAGAACATCGCGGTCGCCCATAGCTCCGACCATCTCCGTGCCCATCTCTTTGTTGACGACGGTTGCCGAGCGCTCGTAGACGGGTACGCCTTTCAGGATTATCGAGAGCGACGAGGGGTCGTAGGCGGCGAAGACAGGCTTGTACTGGACATCGGTGACGCCGCAGAGAAGGGCGTAGTAGGGATGGGCGTGGACGACGGCTTGCACCTCGGGGTAAGCACGGTAAATCTCGCCATGGATGGGGGTCTCGTTGGGCCTGGCGTGCCGATCACCCATGCCAGGCCCCTCGCCGTCGAAATCGACGCGGCGGACGTTGTCCACGTCAGTGAACATCAACCCACGTTCGTCGCCCCCGCGGCAGCGAACCCACATCTCGTCCGTGCCAGGGATGCGTGCGCTGACGTGGCCGGTAGACTCGCGAACGAGGCCAAGGGTGCCCAGGATGCGACATGACGCCGCTACTTTCCATCGAAGCTCGTCAACATCGTCTGCCATTGCGGACCTCCCTACGGTGAGTGGCGGGAGGATAGCACTAGATTCCAGCAGATACGAAAAGGGCCCGGGGTGATGCCCCGGGCCCTTTTTGACGCTATGCGGAGAGCTTACTGGCCGAGCTTTTTGCGGCGTTCTTCGGAGTCGGCGCCGCCTTCGACTCCACGCTGATTGAGGATAGGGCTGTACTTGGAGGCCATCCCCTGCCTCTGGAAGCCGAGCCCTCCGGTGCCAACGCCACCCAGGTCGCCCGCAGCTCGTGCTTTGGCGAGTTCCGGCGGCAGTTCTGTGGCCATCCCGTGGTACACGTTCTGGGCCGGGTCACGGAAGGTGTTGATGGGGTCGCCGCCGTCCTCGACGGTTCGGATGTTCTTCTCGAGCATCTCGCGGAACATGATGATGCCCTTGTCGGATCGACCAAGGTGTTCACCCGTTCGGTCAGCGATGTCACCCTGGGTGATCCAGGCAGCGATGTCCTGGGCGCTGTTGGAGTCCAGGATCGAGTACTCAGGCTGTCCCTCCTCATTGAGGAAGATCAACGGCGGCGAGAAGAATGGGATGTCTTCGAATCGCTGTTCTGGATCCTCGGCCGGCTTGGCATGGCACATGACCCACCAGTGGGCAGTGTGGGTGTCATCCACCGGTACGCGGATCTGGAAAGCCGGGCCTGTCATCGTCCAGTGCTCGCGGTTGGTACCGGAACCACCTTGGCGCAAAAAGTACGGGAACACGATGGGGTGCCCCTCCTGCCAGGAGGTGTCCGCCTCGGAACCGCCTTCCATGACGCGACGCTTGTAGATGCCCCAGTCGAATTCGTCAAAACCGATCTTTTCATGTCGACGATTGGCCCGCTTGTGCTCAGGCTCATCCCGCATCTCAGCGATGAAGTTGGTCCAGTACGCGTGAAGCCACTCTAGGTGGACAGGGTCCAGCGAGTTCTCTTGGGCCTGCAACCAGTTACAGGGGAGGATGGTCATCCCCACGTCTCGAATCACGTCGTCGATGGCGAACACGTCCCAGTTGGGGACGAGTGGCGCGGGCGCCGGGCCCATGTACGCGAAGATGAGGCCCGCTTTTACCTCGACGGGGTACGCCTTCATCTGGATCTTGTCCTTGAAGCGTGCGTCGGGGTCTTCGGTCTCTTCGTAGGGTTGCTCGATGCACTGGCCGGTTTCGTCGTAAAGCCAGCCGTGGTAGGGGCAGCGGAGGCCGTTGGCCTCCGGGATGCCGTAGATCATGTTCATGCGACGGTGGGCGCAGTGAGGCTCCATGAGCCCGAAAGTACCCGAGCGATCCTTATAAAGGATGAGGTCTTCGCCAAGTAGGCGAATCTTTTTGGTCCACTTGTCGTTCATCTGCGAGACGACCGCGATCGGGTGCCAGTAGCGGCGCATCAATTCACCGGTAGGGGTTCCAGCGCCTACTCTGGTATAGCGATCATTTACTTCCTGTGAAAGCATGTTTCTCTCCTGATTGCCTGCTGCAGTAGCAGCGCTTAGCTGAATGCCACCGGGGGATTAATCGTCGTCGCCGTATTCCCACTGGTAATCGAAATCATTGTACGCACCGTCAGGCATGAGGGACTTCTCGCCTCTGGCAGCGAGTTCGCTCTCGAATTTTTCACGAATCCAGACATCTTCATTGGGGTACTCGATCTGGCGCTCGGCTCTGTCCTCAAGCGTTTCTCCCTTGCCTCGGAATTGCGGCAACGGGCCTAGCGCCAGGTAGCGGGCGTCATTCGCGCCGGTGTTGAAGTGCTGGTGATACCAGTCTTCCGGGGGGACGAACACGGAGGACTCGTGCCAGGGGCAGATGATCTTCTCTCCGCCCTTCTTCCAAAGCACGGAATAGCCCTCGCCCTTGGGAATGACGATGACCCGACCGGGGCCGTGGCGATGGCCCTTCTTGTAGAGGCCGGGGTCGAATACGGACATGTGCGCGCCCATTTCAGCATTGGGGAAGCGCATGAAGACGGCGGTGCCTCCGGCCCCACGGTCCCTGAAAGGCGCAAGCTTGTCCCACGCGCCCATATCAGGGAAGAAATTGCCCGACCAGAACACCCTGACCGTGTTCAGAGAATCATCGTTCTGTACCTCTTGCGCCTCTGAGAACAACGTGTCGAGATCCCCAGCGATGCTGCGCTGGTAGGGGTTGTTGAAGAAGAAGTCCGGGTCAGGAACGACCGACATCGCCACGGGTAGGTAGTTGTAGTGGAGGAGGCGTGCGGGCTTGTCTCCTCGGGCGTTGCTCATGTGGTGGACCGAGTGGCGCGGGATGTGGAATAGCGCTCGCTCGTTCCACTCAAAGCTTTTCTCTTCGCCAGTCACGTCGTCACGGACCGTACTGAGGCCGTTGCCTTCGAGAACGTAGACGAGTTCGCCGATGGCCATCTTCAAGGGTGGCAGCGACTTGCCCGGAGGAATCTCGACGATCCGAGCTTCGGACACGCCATCCATGCCCTTGAGGTGCAGGAAGGCGGTCGCTGACTGGCGTTCTTCCCACCAACCAAGCTCAACATGGCGGAGATCCTCCACGAAGTGGCCTTCGTAGATGGGCACGCCGATGGATTCCATCCACTCTTGGTAGGCCGAGGTGCGGCCGCGTTTCTTGGGCGGCTGAGTCATAGTCTGTTCCTAATGAACGGTGAAAGCGTCTCGCGCTAATCCACTGATCCTGTTTGATGGGAAAGCATTAGCTCCCTGCGTTCGTCGCCGGACTGCTGAACGGCGAGCAGCACTTCAAGGGTCGCCATGCCCCAGCGTCCGTCCGCTGGGAGCGGAGCGCCATTGACGATAGAGTCGTAGTAGGTGTCGAGCCTGCCGTCGCGGCCGTCCTTCGGCCCCTTGAGATCGATCTCATAACGCTCAGTGTCGCTGAATACTTCCAGGCCATTGCGGGAGAACGATACGTCGGCGTGGTCAAAGCTGATAATGGTGGGCCCGCCCATGATCCAGCCACCACCGAGGCCTGGCGTTTCACGGACGGCGGAACCGGCGCGCTCTCCACCGTAACGCTCAGAAGCAGCCGCGGCTGCTTCTGCACCACCCACCAATGACTCGCGAAGCTCGCGGCGAGCGCCGCCATGATTAGATGGGTCGATTGCGTCAGGGCCGAATACGAGCAGGCGTGAGTCGTAGTGGTCATAGCCGCTGATCATGGCAGTGGCGACGGCACCGTCTTCGAACTCCATAAACGTGGCGTGTGCGCCAGGCACGCGGCGATCGGGATCCCAGACGCCAGCCATGCTGCGAAGACTGCGAACCATGCCACCACCGATGGTGCGCACGATATCGAGTTGGTGGGGAGCTTGGCGCCAGACGATGCCCCCACCCCACTCCGGCGTCAGCTCTTCCGGCGTTCGCGGGCGGTACAGCCAGTCCACGTAGCGCCAACTATTGATGAGGCGCAATTTGCCGAATTCTTCGGTTCTGACCATCTCGCGCACCTTTTGCACGCGAGGCTCAAAGCTGTGCTTGACGTTGACGCCGAGTAAGACGCCAGCCTTGTCGGCCGCCTCGATCATGGCGATGGAGCCGGGGATCTCGATGGTCATGGGCTTTTCGATGAGCACGTGCTTGCCAGCCTGGAAGGCGGCGATGGTGTGCTCCGAGTGGAACCGGTTGGGCGTGGCGATGTAGACCAGCTCGACGGCGTCGTTCGTGCACAAGTCCTGCACGCTGGTGTAGGTCTTCGCTTCGGGGAAATCTTTGCTGAATGCTGTCAGCACGTTGGCATCGACATCGGCTGCGGCAATGATCTTGTAGCCGGGGTTCTTGGCGAATTTGGGGAGCATGCTGAGCGTCGCTCCGCCCAATCCAACGATCCCCAGTCCAATGACACGTGCATTCTCGGAACTAGTCACGATAGCCCTCTCTAACGGGTAGTAGACATTGTTGGTACTGAACGGCGGCAGGCTACGCACGCGCGAGTACCCCGTCAACTCAAGATTCACCTAAATCGTTGACAGCAGTGTCCATGTGCTGGTATCCCGTTACCCAAATTCGACGGTTAGGAGACCAACTATGCCTATCGAGGTCTACGACACGGCCAAGTTCGCCCACGACACGAAGAAACGCACCAACATTATGGACACGGGTCGTTTCCATGCTTGGATCCACTACTACAAGCCCGACCAGATCGACGAGATGCACTGCCACAATCAGGATCAGACGTTCACAGTCGTTGAAGGGGAGTTGACCATGATCTTCCCCGACGGCGGTGAAGCTAAGCTCGGCGCTGGCAACATGTGCACGATCACGGGCGGGTCGTTCTACCAACTCCACAACCAGACGGACAAAGAGTTGATCATGATCGGCACCCGATCCGGCGCCATCGCTAAGACGGTCAAGGTTGAGTACGGCACCGGCCGCTTGATCAACGACAACCGGCCAGCGCCTGTTACGGCGTAAGCCGCGCAAGCAGCAGTATCAAAAAGAGGGGGCCCTTTGGCCCCCTCTTTTTTGTTGTCCGAAACAGGTAACGACCTCTAGTCCGTCATGACCTCGATGTTCGCACCGGACGCGGTGTAGACCTCTGGGGGCATGGTGGTCTGCCCACCTACCTGGCGGAGAGATTCCTCGAACATCTCGCGGACGTGAGGGTCTTCCATGTGGTAGGGGATCGCGTTGCCGCCGTCGCTGATGTCGGCGTGCTGCTTGACCATGGAACCCTCTTCAGCGTCGTCGAGTTCGCGCAGGCGCCCGGATTCAGGGTTGCCTGGCATCGTACCGGTGTAGTTGAACACCCGGAACGGCCCCTTGCTGACGGCGAAGTGCTGGTGGAACCAGTTGGCAGGGCCAGGCGCGGCACTGATGAGGCCGCCGGGGCCATACTCCTGGAACTTGACGAGGTCGCCCTTGCCGTCCTTCCAAGGGGTGACGCCGCCTTCTTCACGCGGCCATGTGATCGAGTAGCCGTTGCCCTTGAGGCCCACGAGGACTGCGCCCGATGCGTGGTAGTGGGCCTTGGCGTAACGACCGCTCGGGTACTCGGCTACCCAGCCTTGGATCATGCGATTGCCAACCTGGTCAGGTGCGACCCAACGGAACCCAGGACCACGGTTGTTGTCCAAGGGCAGGTACGAGTTGGCGATATCGGGGATGAAGTTGGAGGTGACCATCGCGCGGCCACGAACGGGCTGGGGGACGACCTTCTCGTTATTGTCCCAGTAGTCTTCAAGGTTTCCGCCCCAGCGGTCTTCGAAGTTGAACTCGTTGTTGAAAACGAAGTCCATATTGTCGTAGGAGTTGATGGTGCGCGGTGCTGTGTTGACGGCAATCATCAGAGCCGGGGTAGAGGCGGAGTTGATGATGCGGAAGTTGGCGTTCATGGGGATCGAGAACAGGCTCCAGGGGCCGTACTCGAACGCCGTGCGGACTGTGTCGTTGTTCTTCCAGACTTCAACGCTGCCGCGGCCTTCCATGACCACGTAGCGTTCTTCGTACATCTGGCGCTGCGGGTGAAGCGCTCCTTTGGCCGGGACCTCCACGACGAACATGCCGGTCTTGTTCTCCGTGCCGGTCACCTGGATGTAGGTTCCTTTGCCACCAACGCGGGGCCAGTCGGCTCGCGGCAGAGTGCGGGTGTCTTTGATACCAACGCCTCGGAAAACAGGGAGGCCCTCGCTCTTGATGAATGTCTCCCAGGGGGTGGCCAAGCGGCGGTAGTAGCTTCGGGCCTGGCCCTCGCCTTCGCCTTCTTTATGCCAGCCGGCACGTCCCATGCCTTCCGGCTCAATGTATTCAGGCTCTGTTGTCATATGGGTCTCCTTTCGGGCGCGTGCTCCGTGCGATCTAGTTGAAGAGCGCGAAGCTACACAGAGGAAATTACCGATTTCTAAGCGACTTGGCAAGCCGGAGCCTCCATCCCATAAAGCAATGGATCGCCAATCCTGGTATGTTTGGGCGAAATGATGAACTACCAAGACATAACTGCTAGGCGCTTGAGCGGGCTCGTCGGTGCGGAAATCGGTGGCGTAGACCTGGCGCCAGGGATCACACAGCGAACCGTCGATGAGATTCGGGACGCGTTGCTGGCATGCAACGTGGTGTTCTTGCGCGGGCAGGAATTGACATTGGACCAATTCCTGGCGTTCGCTCGGCAGTTGGGCGAGCCAAGCGAATATCCGCTGCTGCCCGGGTTGCCGGGATACCCCATGATCACGCCGGTGGTGAAGCGCGAGAACGAGACCGTGAACTTCGGCGGCGTGTGGCACTCTGACACGACGTACCTGCCCGAACCGCCGATGGCCACGCTGCTACTTGCGCGCACGGTGCCTCCGGTGGGCGGCGACACGCTGTTCGCAAATATGTACGCCGCATACGACGCGCTGTCAGACGGCATGAAGGACCTGCTTGGCGGGCTGGTTGGCATCAGCAGTTCGCGGAAGGCCGATGCCATGCGGACCAGGGAGGATCGGGTCAGCGAGGCGGGGCGACCGAACAGCGATAACGAGCTGATCGGTGAGCACCCTGTTGTTAGGACCCACCCGGAGACGGGGCGCAAGGCTTTGTATCTGAACATCGCCCACACGGTGAGGTTCGTGGGGATGACGGAGGAGGAGAGTGCGCCGATCCTCCATTACTTGTACGAGCACTCGGTTCGCCCTGAGTTCACTTGCCGCTTCTCGTGGGAGGTGGGTTCCATGGCTATCTGGGATAACCGCTGCACGATGCACAACCCGGTGAACGATTACCACGGGTACTTGCGGGAGATGCACCGCATCACGCTGAGGGGCGACGCCCCCCGCTGATGCGATCAGCGGGGAGGGTTGGGTTGGTTTGATTCGGTTAGCTAACTCCAGTTGTTGTCGTGGACGGCTTTGACGGCCTTTTCAATGACGGTGTACATGGAGCGGACGGCAGCGTCTGGTGAGGCATCGCCGTTCAAGACCCCTTCTGTGTAGCCGGTGATGGCGTAGCCGACGTAGATCTTGCCGTCGGATTCTGAACCGGATTGTCCGCCGATGACTGGGATGTCGACTGCTTTGCAGACGGCGGCGTAGATGTCCTTGGAGACCATGGTGAGGTCGATCATAGAGGCGCCGCGCTTGACGACTTCCTCAGCCCATTTGAGGGTCTGCTCCATGTCCTCGGCGGTGTCGTGCATGCTGCCGCCAGCGACGTACTCGAAGCCGATCTGTGGGTAGGCTTGAAGGCCAGCGGCGATGACGGCCTCGACTTCGTCGATGAGTTCCTCTTCGCGTTCGCGGATGTCGACCTTGATCATGTCGGCGTTGGGGATGGTTTCCTTGATGATGCGTGCGACTCGCTCCATCTCTTTGGGGCCCCCCAGCAGGACAGAGTCGGGGACGTCGATGCTGACGGCGGCGCGCTCGGCAACCCTCGCCACGGCACCACCGAAGGTGAGCATCTCTTCAATCTTGTAGTCCAGCGGATTCGTGTAGCCGAGGAATGCACGCGAGAGGCTGTCGCCAACGGACAGCAGGTGCACCCCTGCCCTCTCGAACATGCGTGCCATATTGGCCTCGTAGGAAACGCCAGCGGCGATCTTCTTCCCGTCGCGTTTCATCTGTTGCAAGTCTTGGATCGTCAGTCGCGCCATATGGCACCCCCTAAGTTTTCAGCCGATTCGCGTCGGCGCGCAGTATAGGTGAGGCGCGCTGGTGGTGCTATCGCCTCTGAAACGGTCGGTAGCACGCTGGCGTAGTGGTTGCTAGAATCCGCACCACATGGTTTTGATCGCTGCGATAACCGGAGGGAAACATGGGCACGAGCAACGGACACACGCTGATCATCGGGACGTCCGACGGTCTGTACAAGGCTGAGCATGGGGCCGACGGGTACACGTCCAAGAAGGTCGGGCTGAGTGGGCTCGGCGATTTCCGAGCCGGGGTCGTGGTGGACTGCAACGATCCTGCGGTGATGTACGCCGGGACGGTCAAGGCGGGAATGTTCCGGAGTCGCGATGGCGGCGAAAGCTGGCAGGAGATCAACGCGGGGCTGTTGCACAAGACGGTGTGGTCCATCACGCAGCACCAGGAGTCTGGCGATCTGTACGTGGGCGCTAGCCCGGCGAGCGTGTTCATCAGCAAGGATCAGGGCGATAGCTGGGCAGAGTACGACTCGCTGGAGCTGTTGCCTGAAACGAAGGACTGGACGGGGCCTGTGCCTCCGCACGTGAGTCGCATGAAGGGCATCGCGTTGGCTGGTGGCGCGAACCCGGTGATCTATGGGGCGATCGAGGAGGGTTGGGCGGTTCGCAGCCTGGATAGCGGCAAGACGTGGGAGCAGATCGCGGGTGATCTGGGTTTCGTGGGCCATGATGGGCACGATGTGGCGGTGATCCCGAACGATGGCGACGCGGTAATCGTTTCGACTGGCAAGGGTATGTTCCGCAGCACCGACCAGGGTTCGCACTTCGAGCCTGCGAGCGTTGGTCTGGAGTCGCGACCGTACTCGTGCACGTCGTTGATATCGCACCCGGCACGCCCTGGATACCTGATCAGTGGCGTGACGGCGGTTGGGCCTGGCCAATGGCGTCGGCCTGAGGGCGGCGACCCCGGGTTCGCTCGCAGCGAGGACGGCGGCAAGACGTGGCAGGTTTCCAACAGCGGGCTGCCGGAGCAGTACAAGGGGATCCCGCGTGGCATCGGGCTGGCGCCGGATGACGCGACGTTGTCGTTCGCTGGTTTCACGGACGGGTCGGTGTGGTCTAGCGAGGATTCTGGTGCGTCGTTCGCGCGGGTTATCGATGGCTTGCCTCCTGTGATGAGCGTGACGGTGGCATAGCATCGCCACTCGAAATTCGAGCAATAGACGGGCCTTCGGCGATATCGCGGGGGCCCGTTTCTTTTGTGTCGGCGGGCGGGACAGATAGCGAATGACCATGGAGGAACCGCATTTAGGTCGGTTGCGCACGGGGTTGAGGGCGTTTGAGTCGGAATGAGCACGTTCGTTTACCTCTGGGGCGGAGCAGGCGGTTCCTGCTACCCGCGGCGGGGTATGGTCAAACGTGCTCATTTGTGGTCTCCCCGGGCTCGTTGGTGGGTTCGGGCGTGGAGCAGGTCGGGGCTCGCCCTCGAAACTCATGGCTTCGCCGCCGGACTAAAGGTCGCTCGGCGCTCCGGGTGTGGCGGGCTTGCGTGTCTTGATGTGTCTCAAAACGTCTCATTTTGTCTCATTCGCCTCTGCGATTTGCGGAGCTTTCGTCTTTGAATACTGGCGTTTTTGCCCGGGCTCGTTGGTGGGTTCCCGCGTGGAGCAGGTCGGGGCTCGCCCTCGGATCTCTTGGACTTCGTCCGCAGGACTAAAGGTCGCTTGGCCACTCCGGAAATGGGGAACTGTGAGAGATTCTTCGCGGGCTGCGCCTCGTGTCGGAATGACGTTAATTTCGATCAGGCTCGCGCGTCTTGATGTTGACCATTTCTATCCATTTCTGCCCGTTGTTGACCATGTCTGGTCGGTTGCTCCCGAAGTGCTGGGAGGGCCACGCAAAGTCACATGGGGGGGGCGAATACGGGCATGAGACCAGCATAGGGGTTGCGATGGCGATGGCGCTACGTTCATTTGTCACAGTTGTGACTTAGGGGGTTGGGGACCGGCCATCACACGATGGAGTCGGTGGCTATCGGTCGCGCAGATGAATCGCCGATGCACGGTTCGACGCTAGGAGAGACACAGGGGGGAGGACAACCGCACGCAGGGTCGTTCACACACGCGAGGCATGAGCGTGACGCTGATTCGTTATCAGCGCGGACACGGTGAATCGTTTGGGCCGTCGCTGTTGGCACGGATCGGGAGATGGATCGCCCCGATGATGGGGCCCGAGTTCGCTGGCCCGTGCGTGGACTCAGCTTTCGCTGATGCCTCCACTGGCAACGATTCCGCCCGTCTCGGAGGGTTGTCCGCTCTAGACGACTGCCGTAGGCGTTGGCGCAACACGAGGGCTACCGAAACTCGGATTGAAGATGCCGGAGTGGCCACGATTCTCCTGGATGTCGTAGAAGTTCGTTTCCAGGTATTTCGCCTCGCCACACCGAACGCAAGTGAACGGAGACCTCAGACTGCCATCCTGTCGCCAGTGATGAATGCATTGCTCCATGCCGTCCTCCAATCAAACAAATGATGTTGGCTCCACGTTACGGACGGCGAAGCGGGGAGGCGTCATTCGTTTGGTCGAATGTTGAGCTAGCCCAACCTGTACTTTAGTACTGGTCCCTTGGCCAGCTAGGGGCAAAGCGGCGGTTGGTCCTGGGGCGGTATCCGCCAGGGTGAGGGGCTTATCGCTGAAGCGAGGTGAACGCGTTTCGGGGATCATGACCGCGTGATCCGCATGGAGACGAAGTGGATCGGCGGGAGCGCTTTTGCCCCTCGCTCAAGTACGTCTGAACCGCCTCTATCGGAGATGGCTAGACGTACTTGGCGATCCAGGCGTGTTGATCAGGGATGCGCTCTGTGGAGGTCGCTGTCGTGGGCCTGAATCGCGCGGGCGCTTGGTTCAATGGTCACGCCTGAGCACGCCGATGCGATGCTAGGATGCGCCACGGGTTCTCGCCACCCTGAGGAGATTGCAGTGGTCAACACGGTTACGGGTAGGTGGTTAGTGTGGGGTGTCGCGGCGCTTGCGGCGGTGATGGTTGCTGCCGGGGGCTGGTTCGCGATGGTTGATCTTGAAGGGGCAGAACCTGAGTTCTTCGCGTTCAGGGGGTTCGACGCCGTGGCGGCGTTCTGCTACGTGGTCGTGTCCCTGCTCATCCTCCACGCGCGGCCCTCCAACTGGCTCGGTCTGTTGCTCTTGGGCGTGGGCACATCATCGGCGGTCTACTGGCTGGCGACGCAGTACGGTCTGGCAGCGGTGCTCGGGCCAGGTGATCTGCCGGGGGGCGCGTACGCTGCCTGGTTCCAGGCGTGGGGGTGGGCCATATACATCGTCGCGCTGCTCAGTTTCATACCAGCCGTATTTCCCTACGGCCGATTCCACAATCGTTTGGGTCGACCGCTGTTCGGTATGGGATTGGTGACCATCGTTTTCGTCTGGGTCGGAAACGCGACTCGGCCCGGTCAGTTCACGAGCGATGCCTCGTACGCGGTGAACCCGCTGCCTATTGCGTTCCTGCCCCACGATCTAATCGAAACGGTGTGGGGGTTGCCCCTTGCGGCGGTCGGAATCGGGGGCGTCATCACGTTGGTCCAGACCTACCGGAGTGGAGGGGAGATCGAGCGATTGCAGCTCAAGTGGTTGCTCTCCGCAGTCAGCTTCCTGGGCCTAAGCTTCGCTCTGATCGTCACCGCGCTCCTCGCAGCGAGCGATTGGGTGGAAGATACCGCAACGTTCTGGGAGTTCCTGATATTCATAGGGATACTACTGATCCCGATATCCATAGGTTTCGCGATCACCCGCTACCGGCTCTACGACATCGATGTCGCGATCAACCGGGCCATCGTGTACGGCCCGCTCACGGCGGTTGTGGCGGCTTCTTACGTGGTGTCAGTGCAATTGGCACGACTGTCGTTCGTTGCGGTGACGGGCGAGCGATCCAACTCGGAGTTGCTCGTCGCAACCCTGGTCGCGGGCGCGGTCTTCTGGGTCATCAGAACCAAGATGATCCAGATCGTGGATCGGCACTTCAAGGATCCCCGCGAGCCTGCCAAAGACCTTAGGGCCCTCCAGGCCAACATCCGTCAGATGTCGCAGATCATAGAACCAAGCGCGGTTAGCACCGAACGGCTCGCGGATCACGTGCTCACGAAGTGCGTGGCCGCTTTCGATGCCACAGGGGGCCGGATCGTGTTCGCGCGAGGCCAGGGCCCTCAAGCGGCGGTGCAGGTGGGGTCGATGGCCGGGACACCGGTCGTTTCGATTGAGATCGCGCATGACGGGGCGACGCTCGGCAAGCTGGAGATGGGGGGTCGTGTAGACGACCGTGCCTACACCCCGCGTGATGCCGACGCGCTAGGGGCAGCAGTCGCGACGCTGGCAGAGATCCTGTCGCGTAAGACTCCTCAACGTGCCCCCCGCCCTCGCTCAGCGTCGCGGCGTGCAACGACCGACGGACGCAGGGCTTCAAGCACAGGGGAGTGAGAGGTTCTTCGACGGCGCATGCGCTCCGATCGAGGAGCAGGATCATCCAAGGACGGACGGGGGGATGGTGAAAGGTCTTTCGACTTCGCTACCGCTGCGCTCAAGAAACAGATCGGGAGCGAAAAGCTAGCGAGGGAGGACGTGAGAGGTCCTTCGGCGCCGCTCGGCGGGGACTCAGGATGACGGTAATAGTGTGCGCTGGGTGAGGGGCCTTCGACCGAAGGTTGCTAGACGTACTTGTTGATCCAGGCGATGGCGCGGGGCAACCGTGAGCGTGGAGGGTCAGCGATCGGGTTGGGTCAGGGGGAGTGAGAAGCTGAATATCGCGCCGGTGTTCTCGCCGTTGGTGGCCCAGATGGTTCCGCCGTGTTGTTCCACGATGCCCTTGGCGATGGCGAGGCCGAGACCGGTACCGGAGTACGTGCGTGCGACTCGTTCGAATGGCTCGAAGATGGACTGGAGTTGCTCTTGGGGGACTCCTGGGCCTTGGTCAGCGACGGTGACGGTGACTGCGGTCTCGGAACGAGCGGCGGCGACGGTGATGGTGGAATCCGACGGGGCGATATTCAAGGAATTGCCGATGATGTTGGTTAGCACTTGAGCGATCCGGGCGCCGTCGCAGTCGACGATGAGAGCGGGGCAATCCGTCGTGAGCGCGATGCTCCGCTCACGGGCGACCGGTTCGAGGGCATCGGTGACCTCTTCGACCACGCCGCAGAGATCGACCGGCGCCAGTTTGACCGAAAGTCTGCCGAGGTTCACTTGCTCCAGGAGCAAGATGTCGTTGACCAAAGTCAACAAACGGTTGGAATTGGCCTGGGCCAATTCCAGTTGCCGGGCTATGCGATCGGGGACTTCTCCCAAAGCGCCACTTGCCGCAAGTCCTACAGCGGCGTGGATAGCAGTGAGTGGGGTGCGGAGTTCGTGGCTGGTGGTGGCGACGAATTCGTCCTTGGCGTGATTCAGCGCTATGAACGCAGAGATATCGGAAACCACCCTGACTGCGTAAAGGAATTTCCCCGTGTAATCCCGCACCGCTGCAGACTCGGTGTCGGTCCAGATCGCGTGACCATCTCGACGAACCCACGCTCGTTGGCTTCGATAGCTATCGATGTCGCCGGACATCAATCGGGCATAGTTCCCTGTGGATTCTCTCAGCACGGCGCGTTGCTCAAATTCGCTGAAGCGACTCCCGATCAAGTCGTGCTCGGTGTAGCCGAGCATGGCAACGAAGGCGCCATTCACCTCGGTGATCCTGCGGCGTTCGTCGGAGATGACGATTCCAGCAGGGGCGATGTCGAAAAGGCGATGGAAGCGGGATTCGCTGTCGAGCAGCGCGGAGTTCCGGGCCTGGACACGGAAGACGATGACGCTGGCCCACATGGCAGTGAGGATAAGAAAGAACACGCGGATCGCCAACTGCGACATGACGTAACTGCCGGCACCCTGGTAGTAGGTATCCGCCGCTGCCATGAGCGCGATGATGGCGACCGAGTAGATCGCGCCCGGCGCTGCCCCCATGCGGAAGACCATGGCGACTAAGAACGGGAACAGGATGAGGTAGAGGTCGGATGGCTGATCGCCCACCCCAGGCACGATCAAGACTTGATGCCAGGTAAAGATAAGGACGGTGGAATCTAGCACCACGCCCGCCCAGAATGCTGCGGTGAGATGTCCTTTGCGAAGCAGCCCGAAGATCGCGACGGAATAGGCCAACATGACCCCGACGCTCCACATTACGAGAGTTCCGGGGAATCCAGGGATCAACACTCGTGGTGCGGCGTAGCCGACGATCAAGGCGACAGGCATCCTGGCCCACATCCATGTCCACTCAGCGATAGCGTCAGGCTTGGGGGCCATGAGGGCCATCAGGTGACGGCCTCTATTGTGTTTTGCGGTGACCATTGAATCCCCCCCACGCTCGGCAACCTCGCGCGCTACAGGTGGTGCCTCACTAGGAAAGCATCGTAACGCTTTCGTCAGACGAGGGTCAGGCGGTCTGCGCGCGCTTGCGACTGGTCTATACCACCTAAACGAACGGTGAGCTAGACGTACTTAGCGATCCAGGCGAGGGCTCGGGCCCAGCCGTCGGTGGCGGCGTGCTCGCGGTAGCTGTCGGTGCCTTGGTTCATGAAGGCGTGGCTGGTGCCGGGGTAGAGGACCATTTCGTGGGTGGTGCCGTTGCGGGTGAGGGCGGCGTCGATCTGGTCGGCTTGGGCGGGGCTGGGGAGCGGGAGCAGGAAGAGCAGTAGAGGTAGGAACCCTGGAAATATTTACCCCCTGTGGAGGCTCACTTCGCTGGCGGGGGTAGTTTGAGCGCGTCGACCAATTGCACAAAGGCTGCTTCGATCCACACGGCACCGTAGGCGGACAGGTGATCCCCATCTTTGTAGAGTGAATGTTGGTCTGCGTAAACGCGGCACCGAGAGGGGTCGCAGAGCACCGCCGCAGGGTCAATGGCGCGGACTCCATCTTCAATCACCGAGTCGATCACTTCATTGATGAGCCGTTGACGCGACCAGTAGTCGCTGGCTGGTCTGCCGAGCGAGTTGAGATCGTCCCCATTCTGTGCGCCGATGGCCAGCCTCCGGGGCACTACGAACAATTGCTCCGGTACTTGCCGCACGATCCATACCTCAGCCCCGAGCCCTCGAAGTTGATCAACGGTGTCAGCGAGCAACCGAGCGAACACGGCCCTCGCCTGCTCCGGTGTGCGACTCTTGGTTTGCTCATCCATGAGCCAGGATGGACGTTCTCCTAAGTCTGGCCCACTGTTTTCTAGTCCTTCTATATAGAATGCCCAGCGACCCGTGAGCATCACGTGGTCGGGGTGCAATTCTTCGATCTGCTTGAAGACCTGCGCGTTGAATCCCACGCAATCCGGGCCGTTGTAGACCTCAGCCCCTATCAGCGGTAGGCACTGCGACCGGGCCCCGTGGAAAACGCGAGCCTCCTCCCTGTCGGCGAACTGATCTAGCAACGGAATCAGCGCCAACCCATGGCTGTCTCCCCAGTTCACCACCGTAGGGATCAACTCCGTTTCGCCCGTCCGACATAGTGTCAGTTCGTCCAGTGGTATGAGAGTTAGGTTGCAGGCGATCTGGTTTGGCGTTTGTGCCGTGTCGTCTGCCAGATACTGGATCGCGGACTCGGGGAGTCTCGCGGAGAACCCGCCGGCTTGGTCGATGCTGAGACCTTGTATCTTTGTTGGAAAGGCGGGGTAGACCGTAATGACCTTGGTTACGAG
>ERZ890510.67-NODE-67-length-81900-cov-9.588368_pt1 | contig 81900 bp, 75 predicted proteins | sample MGYA00521265_ERZ890510 | MGnify/ENA primary metagenome ERZ890510 (study PRJEB32303, sample SAMEA104408624) | aquatic metagenome | biome: Brackish water; feature: Chemocline; material: water | place: Baltic Sea | collected 2014-10-26T21:54:00 | depth 110 m ... | reverse complement strand
CTTTGCGTACAACATACTTCTTCTCGATGTGTCCGTCAAACTATAGCAACTTCACCCCTTCAATCCAAGTGTCACAATCCCTTACGACTTAGCATCAACATCTGACTTTAATATTGTCATTTATGATGTATTGGGTCGTGAAGTTTGGTCTCACAAACAGATAGGACAAATGGCTGGCAATTACTCACTCGTCTGGAATGGAATGAACCAGGCGGGACAACTTGCTGCAAGTGGTCTCTATCTTATCCGCTTTACGTCTCCTGAATATACAGGAGTTCAAAAAGCCTTGTTGTTGAGATAAAACTTAGATAAAATAGTAAAGACAAAAGAGTCCCCTGAATGTCAGGGGCTTCTTTTGTCTTTGGGGCTGAATAAAGATTGAGTTGAAGTTGCTTTTGCTTGTAACTGTTTTCGTTTGTTTTACTAATGATATTACCAATCTTTTCGTTTAGATTAGCGCGAACTATGGGACAGAAATACTTATTCAAAATATTTTTACTTCTAACGATTATATCGACTCTATATAGTCAATTTACACCATACCGGGATCCATTTACCGCTTCGATAGGTGAGTATTCAGGGAGTATTCAAATCGCCGATTGGCAAGATGGCGGGAATCTCATTCTGGATTCATTGTCACATGAAAATTTCAATCAATCATTTTATAATCGCCTCGTTTATATGTCCGATGTTTCATTGCTGCGAATGAATTGGCTTTATCTCGTTTGGCCCCAAGCTATCGTTGATATGCAGACAGGTGCAGGTTTTCGATATTGGGGTGCACAAGCAAGTCGTGGACTCCCAGGTGCATGGCCAGACACAGTTTTTGAAGGGACTAATTTCTATACAAATCTGTTGTTTCAGCCATCAGGCTTTGAATTTTATGTAGACAATCAGTTTATTTATCCGTTTCGATCATGGATGAATATTACAGCGGGTACCTATATTGGTTTTGGCGATATGGCCCTTTATCGTGATGCGGATGATAACCGGACATTGAAATCTACAGGTACGAATTGGGGATTTAATACAGGGTTTGAATTCTTACGCAAGAATGATGCAACATCAAAAATCAAACTGGGTGCGAGATTCAAATATGATTATAAAACATTCGATTATGGCAAGACGACACTTAACGATGCATTAGCTGGCGGTGGCGATGGTCCGATACAATCGGTGAATATGAGTCATTTTACCGTCTCAGTTCACGTCGGTGTGTTATTTGGTGGTTCAAAAAATTTAGGTCACTCGGCTTATGAAAAAATTCAAAAGGGTCTTTATTTAGAAGGTGTAAAAGATTTAAAACGCTTCGTCCGTGCGAATCCAGGACATCACAATATTAAACGAGCTCATGCCGATATAAAAAAGGCTGAACGTATGTTCTACTATCAATACATTGAGTTAGCGCGTAAAGAAATGGATGCAGGCAATCTAGGTGTCGCATTGGAATACCTAGACTATAAAGACATCCCCGAAGATGAAAATCTACGCCGAGAGGCTGCGACACTCGTAGGAGCAATCGGCTCAAAATATTTGGAGCAATCAGCTCAAAAAATCAAGAGGGGAGAGTTTGATGCCTCTATTGATTTTGTTAAAGATACAGGCAAAGCATTTGCCTTACAAAAAAAACTATTGCCCGATTCTTTGCATAACGAGCTGGTTTTAGATGACTATTCTGCCGAGATGGTTTCTCGCGCTACTATCGCAAAAGCCGTCATGCTGTATGAAGCAGGAATGTACGATCAAGCCATCTATTGGGCGGATTCCTCCTTGGCGATGAATGATAAATACGCCAGCGAAGTTAAAGAATTAAAACGACTTATTAGCATGGGTTTGGTGAAAGATGCTCGTACGGGTGTTAAAAATAACAACCCCGTTTTTGTGTCTGAGACATTAAAAGAAGCAAAAGAAATGAACCCGCTTTTAGCGTCGATTTTAAATGAATCCATTGGTGACTTAGATAAAACAATTCAAAAACAAGATGAATCAGCGATGAATATTTTAAAGTCACTTGAATTGAGTCGTTCCATCATTCCCGAATTAGAAGGCATCAAACCTGAAAATTTTATACCTAAAAATGGGATGACAAAAGCTACCTTGCTTCGTTACGGCGCCGAACCTCATAAAAAATATTTGACGGGAAAATACGAGCTGTGGATTTATAAACGCGAAAATGCTAGCGATTATTATGTCTATTTATTCCGTGATAAAGTTGAAAAAATAGAGCGGAAATAATTCTTATTATTTTAGCACGGTGACTTTCTTTGGAGACCGTTTTTTAGTGAAGAGAAGCCAGATTGCATCATTACTTACAAAAGAATCCACGATTATTGGATTCTTATTTTTAGCCAAAATTTTAATCCACCTTCTCAATCCTGAATACGGATATTTCAGGGACGAATTATTTTACATTACTGTTGGCGATTTATGGAGCTTGGATAATCTAGAACTACTACCCCTCACACCCTTATTTTTGAAATTTATAACCCATCTCTTTGGATATTCATTAAAGTCGATTCATTTTGCTTCGGCATTGTGTGGCGCGCTTTCGCTTCTTTTAACTTGTTTAATTGCGAAAGAATTAGGTGGAAAAAAATACGCAATATTCCTCGCAGGCTTATTCAACCTGTTTTCGGGCTTCATTGTATTTGGGTCACTATTTACGTATGACAGCTTAGATTTTTTAATTCAGACGACTGCCATCTATCTGCTTGTGAAGATTATTTCTGGGCAGAACCAAAAAATTTGGATTCTCGTTGGGTTTGTCCTTGGATTGGGTCTTTTAAATAAACTCACTATTCTAATTTTTGGATTCACTTTATTTATATCACTTTGGCTCCTTCCCCATAGAATCTTTTATAAATCACGTTGGATTTGGTTCGCGGGCATTCTTGGCTTATTATTTTCTCTACCTTTTGTCATTTGGCAAACAAATCACGATTGGTATTTTTTAGAAACCGCCTCTAATTATTCTGGCGGAACGGCTTATGTGCCTTCAATTCTGGAATTTATTTGGAGCCAAATTTTACCAAATAATATCGCCTCTTTACCCGTTTGGCTATTAGGACTTTGGCTTTTGTTATTTTCACCAAAGTGGAAAAAGTATCGATTTTTTGGTTTTATGTATGTTGGCACCCTCATCATTCTTTTTATTGTAGGCGGAAAATTCTATTTCTCACTTCCTTTATATTCAATTCTATTTGTTGTCGGTTCGATTCGAATTGAAGAATATTTTCTAAATACAACACCACTGCGAAAACGGCTACAAATCTTTAAAATTGCGATTCCTTCCATTTATTTCATTTTGACATTGCCAGTGCTCCCGATTCTCATTCCTATTTTCCCCCCTAATCAATTAGTTCATTATGCGTCATATTTTGGAGTGCATGCAGGCGTACGACATGAAAATATATCTCTATCCGTTTTGCCGCAGCACATGGCGGATAGATTTGGATGGGAAGAGATGGTTGACCAAGTCAATTCCGCCTATGTCAAAATAGAAAAAAGTACGATTGAAAAAGTCGGAATACTGGTTGGTAACTATGGTCAAGGGGGAGCGATTCATGTGCTAGGGCAAAAATATCATTTACCTGAACCTATAAGTCTAAACAGTTGGTATTATTATGAGACTTTGAGAAGCCACACTTTTTTGAAACATTATTTAACAATTGGAATTGATGAAAATGCTCTGCGTGAAGTATTCAATAATGTTACCTTTTATGGAGAATTTTTCCATCCTTATGCCGTTCCACATGAAAATAACAAGAAACTGTATTCCTGTAGCGATCCCAAATTTAATCTGAAAGATTATTGGATGATCTCTAAAAATACAAATTCTCCCTTTATACAAATGATTATAAATGAAGGTATTGATACTGCGAGAAGCTTTTTTTTGAATGAAAAGGTAGTCGATCCTAGTAGACTTATTTTTACCGAAAGTCAGATGAATCAATTGGGCTACCAGTATCTTGGAAACGACGAAATAGAAAAAGCGATTGAAGTTTTCAAATTTAATATCGAAATATTTCCCCTTTCTTTTAATGTTTATGATAGCTATGGCGAAGGGTTGATGGCAGATAAGCAATATCAAAGTGCTATTTTGAATTATCAAAAATCAGTTGAATTGAATCCCAATAACGAAAATGGAAAAAATAAACTTAAAGAACTCATCCTCTTGGATTCTCAAAAATGACAATGGAAAACGAATTTTAAACGATCCATTATTTAGTTACTCAAATAAATAAATGAATATTTCTACTTGCATTCATTTAAAACTCGGCTATGTTAGTGAGCGCTAACTAACGGAGAAGCAATGACAACAAATTTCACAGCTCGGCAACTTCAAATCATCCAAGAATCCATTACGCTTATTGCCGAAAAAGGCATCCAAGGTTTAACAATGAAAAATCTTGCAAGTGCAATCGGCGTCTCCGAACCCGCACTCTATCGCCATTTTAAAAGTAAAAATGATATTTTGAGCGGGATTATTGAACAGATGAAAACCAATACAGGAAAGAATTTAGATCTGTCGAGTCAATTTTCAGTTTTAGAAAAATTAGAAAAAGTTCTTTTAACGCACACCGTGGCTTTCATAGCGAATCCCTCATTAACCGCTATCGTTTTTTCGGAAGATATTTTTCGAAGTGATAATGTTCTTTCTGCTCAAATCAAAAATATGATGATGGAATCCCAACAAAAATTTACGCAAATTATTAATCAAGGACAAGAGCGTCAGGAAATTCGTACGGATATTGATGCAAATCAATTGTCATTGTATGTGGTTGGTGCATTTCGTTTGCTTGTTACAAAGTGGCACCTTTTAAAACATAATTTTAACTTATTAGAAGAAGCTCAAAATTTAATTTCAGCTCAGAAAATTCTCTTAACGCCCTAAAAAAATTTAATTTATTAAGTTTGTGAATACTAACTAACGGAGTCAAAATGCAATCAAAATTCAACACAATACTAAAGCATCCCTACCTTATTTTTCTGGTAACGATAATGCTATCATTGGCCCTTTTCCAACAAATAAAAAGCAAAGGCGCAATGGAAACAGATCTTGATAAATACATGCCACAAGATCATCCTGCCTTCGTTTATAGCGATCAAGCCGAAGGATGGTTCGATATTAAAGACGGCATTATTATCGCAATCGAAAACCCTGAGGGAATCTATAACCCAGGGACATTAGAAAAAATCAAGCAGTTGACTAAAGATCTTCAAAAAATGGACGAAATCGAAAAAGCCGACGTCACATCACTTTATACGGCTGATAATATTCTCGGAACTGACGATGGGATGGATGTAAAATCATTTTACCGTCGTGTCCCCACAACGACTGAAAAACTCAACGAACTTCAGCAGGCTGTAAAATCTAACGACATGGTTTATGGTCGACTGGTGTCTGAAAATGAAAAAGTATCGGTACTTATTGCGCGCATTAATGATGATGTATTTACACAAGATTTCTATCAAAGGATACTTGAACTTGGCCAAAAATATGAGGGACCTGAAATTATTCATGTCGCTGGAAGTCCAATTATAGAAGGAACAATGGCTCTATTAGGTCCAGCGGATATGAAGCGAATGGTGCCCATTGTCATCGCTGTAATTTTCTTGCTACTTCTATTGGTATTAAAAAGCGTTAAGAATACAATTTTCACATTTTTAGTGGTCGCAGTTTCGTCAATTTGGACATTCGGTTTAATGGCTGCAGTCGGCATTCCTGTCTATGCTGTATCGACAATGATTCCTGTGATGCTTATTGCAATAGGAGTCGCCGACGGGATCCACCTTTTCAGTCATTTAGATTTATATTTGTTGAAACATCCCAATGCAACGCGGGCAGAGGCATCTTATAATATGTTGAAAGAGATGTGGATTCCCGTTGTCATGACATCCGTAACGACCGCCATTGGTTTTGTGTCTCTCCTAACATCCGAAGTGTATCCCATTAAATATTTTGGTTTATTTACAGCCTTTGGCGTTCTCGCAGCAATGGTGCTTTCGTTAACACTCATTCCAGCCGGCGTGATGGCTTTTGGCTTTAAGAAAAGAAAATCGTCAGAATTAAATGGCGAAGTCTCACATAATTCTAATCAAATTTCACAGTCGTTTACGACATTTCTATTTAAGTATAAATTATTTATTGTAGCGACGACCGTCGCTATCATGATTATTTCCATTGTTGGGACAACGAAAGTATGGATTAATTCCAGCTTTCTTGACAAATTTGAACCCGATAGCGAAATCGTTCTAACGGATAAATTCATTAATGAGAATTTTGGTGGAACTTCGACTCTTAATCTTATTCTTGAATCGAATGATAAAAATGCCTTTAAAAACCCCGAGATTTTGGAAATAGTTTTAGACTTACAAAATGACGTCGAGACATTGCCGATGGTGGGAAGTTCTTTTTCATTAAATGACTATCTATTGCGAATGAATAAAGTCATGCATGCAGATAGCGCTCAATACGAATCAGTGCCTGGAAATTCAGATTTAATCGCTCAATATTTGCTTCTATACGAAATGTCCGGTGACCCCGAAAAATTATGGCAAGTGACGGATTATGAGTATCGAAAGCTTAATATTACGTTTCAGCTAAAAAGCGACAATTCAAAAGTCATCAATGAAGCTCTTGAGAAAATTGGGACGAAGCGCTCCGTGTTGGCGGCACAAGGCGTCACCATGAATTTTGCAGGCTCTGGATATAAAGGTCTCGTTTTTACCGATCTAATTTTAGAAGGGCAAATTAAAAGCCTTTTCATTTCGCTTGTTATCATTGTGCTCCTGTTGACGCTCATGTTCAAAGATTATCGAGTCGGCATTATAGGCTCCGTTCCCATCATTATTACGGCGCTCATCAGTTTTGGGGTGATGGGGTTACTCAATATTCCATTGAATACCACAAGCGCTTTGCTATCAAGTATTTCGGTGGGAATTGGTATTGATTATGCCGTCCATTTTATTGATCGATATCGAGCGAATTTAGCGAAAAATACAGATAGTAGGGTTGCCTTGGAAAAAACAATGTCACATTCAGGGCGCGCCATTATTTTTAATGCGATTGTCGTTATTTTAGGATTTATGGTGTTACTGGCTTCAGTATTTCCACCAAACCGTCAATTAGGTGGCCTCGTTTCTCTAAATATGTTTACGAGTTTTGTCGGGACGTTAACTATTATGGTGTTATTGCTCAAAAAATTCAAAATCTTTCAAAATAAAAATAAGGAGTAAATCATGAAAAAATTTAAAATAAGCGTCGTGTTATTGATGGCTTTTGCGTCCTTGAGTTTTGCAGATGAAATGTCCGGTGAACAGGTTATTTCAAATGTTTACAATCGTCCATCAAGCAATGATTTACAAGCGAACTTGACGATGGAACTCAAAAATTCCCAAGGGAACACACGCGTTCGCGAAATTAAGCAGTTCGTAAAAGCCATCCCAGAAGGCGAAAAGAAAATTATGTATTTCGTTGCCCCTGCGGATGTTAAAAACACATCTTTTATGAATTGGTCTTATGACGACGCATCAAAAAGCGACGACCAATGGATTTATTTACCTGCACTCAAAAAAATTAAACGCATTTCTAGTGACAGTAAAAGTGATTCCTTTATGGGCTCTGATTTTACCTATGATGACCTTGGAGACCGAGCACTTTCAGATGACACGCACTCCATTATTCGGGAAGAAACGCTCGATAAAAAAGATTGCTATGTCGTAGAAAGCGTCTCAAAGCAAGATAATTACATGTATTCTCGCACCCTGACATGGGTTGAAAAGGGGAGCTGGATTGGTATTAAAAAAGAATTTTACGACGAAGATGATGAGCTTTTGAAAGTGTTACGCGTTTTAGCGAGTGAGACCTTAGACGGCGTCATTATTATCACGAACACAACGATGGAAAATGTTCAAAATGGACACTCAACGACAATGACTTTAAAAGATATCCTCGTCAATAAAGGGTTGGACGATTCGCTATTTACAGAACGCATGATGAAAAGAGCCCCTCGATGAGATATAGATTTATACTCATAATCGTGTCGCTTTTCAGCGCACTCTCGCTCTTTGGCCAAAATATTGAAATTGATGGTTATGCGCGAAGTTATATCGGTGTTTTGACGAATGATACGCATGACTACTCTATTTTACAAAACACATTTGATTTGAAATTTCACAAAGGATTATCAAAGGCTGGATTCTTTGCAAATCCTTATGTTTATCAATATCCAAACCAAAATATAAATATCGACTTACGGGAAGCTTATGTCGATTTATACTTTGATAACATGGACTTGCGTATTGGGAAACAGCAAATTATATGGGGCAAAGCGGATGGTGTGTTTATCACCGATTTAGTGTCGCCAAAAGATTTAAGCGAATTTTTACTGCGCGATTTTGAAGAAATTCGAACGGGTATTACATCCATTAAAGCAGATTATTATTTTGGTAATAATACGGTAGAATGTGTTTGGATCCCCGTTTTTGTCCCGACGAAAATGCCAGATGAAAGCTCAAGATGGTCGAGAATTCCGACCTTCCTAATCCCAACTCAAACTGACTATTCAATGAAAGATATCCCCGAAAACACGGATGAAAGTGAGATATTTTTTAAATATTCAGGAATGACATCGGCCCTTGATTATGAAGTATTAGCAGGATCATTTTACGAAGATGACCCAACGATTCATATTGAGAAAAAAGTTGACCCTGTTGCAGGGACACCCTTCTTGCAATTAACACCGCAGCATCATCGTTTAAATATGATTGGCGGAAGTTTTTCAACGGACATTAAGGGCAAAGTTTTTCGTGGTGAAGGCGCTTATTACACGGGTAAAGTATTCCCCGCCATGGATTCGTATGACATCCCAACGCTTACCCTGGATAAAGATTATCTCTATTATTTATTGGGATTTGATTTTAATATTGGTGAAACAAAAATGAGTACACAATTTATTCAAAAAGCTATATTGGACTATGAGTCGTCAATAGTGGCCGAGGAATTTGATAACACGATAACATTTTTAATGAGTCGAAATTGTTTGAGAGAAACACTTACCGCTCAACTTTTTACCTACATCGGACTTAATAATAGTGACGCTCTTATACGACCTTCTCTGAGTTATGATTTTTCAGATGGGTTTGAAATTTCCTTGGGCGCTAATTTATTTTATCGAAATGAAACAAGCGTAGAGCCTGATATAAGCGAAATGTTTGGCTATTTTGATACCAACGATATGTTTTATACAAAAGTTAAATTCAGTTTTTAAAATGATATGTTTGCGGTGATTAACATTGTTGGCTCAATGATGACAAGAAAATAAATGTCGATTCGATTTTAGATTAGATTATTCTAAAAGGTCATGAAACTATCTCGCAATTGTGCTCAAATGATTAAAAAATATACAAATAACAGACACTTTATATTTTTTAAACTACTCCTTTTAACGTTTCTTATTTTACCAAAAACTCTGTATTCTCAGGAAAAAATAGCCATTGTTTTGAGTGGCGGCGGCGCACAAGGCATTGCCCACATCGGCGTTTTAAAAGCTTTTGAAGAATACAAAATCCCCATAGATTTAATTGTTGGGTCGAGTGCAGGATCGTTGGTAGCGGGGCTTTACGCCTCGGGTGTGAGTGTTGATCAGATGGAGCAAATGGTCCATAATGGGAGCATTTCATCATTATTTATGGGACGCCGCAAACCCATTGATTATCCGATTTGGGAAAGGCAGAAAAATCAGTTAGGAAACCTTTCTGTGGGCTGGGATGACAGACAATTTGTCGGGCCAGCGAGTCTTTTGAATGATTGGCTTATTGAAAAAGAACTCTTCAATTTAACGGCTCCGGCTCAAGCATTTTCAAAGAGTAATTTCGATTCATTATTGATTCCGTTTCGAACCGTTGCCGCCGATTTGACAAATAAAAAAAGCTACCTCTTTAAATCGGGTTCGTTGCCTCAAGCCATGAAGGCATCCATGTCGGTTCCTGTTATATATTCGCCTGTTATTCTTAATAATCGAATGTTGGTGGATGGCGGAATTTACATGAAAATGCCCGTCGCTGTTGCCATTGATGAAGGAGCCGATTTTATCATTGCCGTCAATACGGAAGATGTACCTCAAAATTTAGACGAGCTCAATGACGTTTTCGATTATTTCGATGAGTTAAATCGTCGGCTTTTATCAAGTGGCGATTCTTCGGATGTGAAGGGTTGGGATTATTTCTTTCGCGTTGATACACGTGGACATCATTTAATGGATTTTGCAGGCGGTCCCGATTTATTGAAATTAGGATATATCGCCGGTGTAAAAGCTGCCAAAGAATTGCAATCGAGGCTTCAACGTCAGTTGAATGTTGAGGAATTTAAATCGCGTCAAAAGATAATTTATGAGAACCTCAACAAAAAATATTTCCCAATCGAATACATCAATAAGCATCATTATTCCAATATTGCCTCAGATGTGTCTCGTCTCCAATTACCAGATTCCATCATGTTTTCGTCGAGAGAAGTTGACAGAATTATTAATATCCTTTTGAGCACGAATAATTACGAAACTGTGATACCTACTTTTTCCCATGACTCAAAACGGATACAATTTTATCTGAACAAAAAGTCAAATACGTCGATACAAACGGGATTAGATATCAATAGTTACGAGGGTTTCAATGTTCTTCTTGAGATGATTGTAAAATCACATTTCGGGAATATCAATCTTAATACCATGTCAGGAAACAGTTTAGGAACTATTGATTTAGTCATGTCTCCTCCCCTTTACCGATTAAGGACGACTCGCCTAATTGATTTTTTAATGAAACCCACAATACGTGCAAAGCACCAATACCACCATATTAATTTAGCGCAGAATAATCTTAAACTCCATCAATTAAAAAATACTGATTTTAATATTGGATTGATGTTGGTTCCAGGATGGAACCGTCAACTCACTGTGGCAATTGGTGTGCGAAATTATTTCTGGTCAGCAACGGATTCGACTCGAATAGAGAAGCGTTTCATACCCTCTCGTTATGATAATTATCAGACATTGTCACTTGGTTTTTATGAGAACCATATATTAAAAAAGGGTCTTAATCCAATCGGATGGCGTTTTGAAATTGTCGATGAACATCTCAAAAAAATAAACGATGTTCATGAAATCATATATGCGAATAGTTTTGTGGGTCTACATTATCGTCAAAATATTTTCTTTAATTTTGAAATTGACTATCAAAAAACCAATTCTGACTTACCCTTTGGTGCGTATGGTTTTGCCGTCGTTACTAAAGCTTCAAAAGAAAAATATCCACTGTACCTTTTAGCTGAGGAAACCCTCAATGTTAAATTCAACTTGTCAAAAACGCTTGTGAGAAAAGATATTTTATTAGGATTTTCCTTCGTACAATCTTTCCCTAAAAGACTTTATTTTGAGACTTTAAACGACCTCGCAAAAGATGGTTTAACAGGCGTCGATATTTCCTTAAGCTACGATAGCATTCTCGGACCCATTAGCATAGGATGGTCTTTTAGTGAGATTGAACATTATCAACCGAGTTCGTGGGCATCTGTAAATATTCGCCTTTAATGATGTCTTATGAAAAAAATATTGAGGATGTATCAAACTTTCGAACATGAGACATAAACACCGTAACAAGACATCCAAACTACTGAGTTTTATTTTTCTCGTTCCAGCGCTAGTATTGGCCCAACTACCCATCGACAGTTTATCGCATCCTCATCGACATGCGATTATTCAGACATTGGGCCAAGATATGTCAATTTGGGCATTTAACAGTTACGTCATGAATCAACCTTGGGCAAAAATTTCTCTCAACACCTTGGAAACAAATATATCTAATGGTTGGGTTTGGGATGAAGATGAATTTAATGTCAATCAAATCGGGCACCCAAGCCAAGGTGCACTGGTCTATTTGGGAGCACGTGCTCACGGTTTAAGTTTATGGCAATCTATGCCCTATCCGTTTTTAGGAAGTTTAATTTGGGAATTGGGAATGGAGACCGAAAGTCCCTCCATTAATGATATGATTACAACACCCTTAAGTGGTATCGCTTTTGGGGAAATGATACATCGACTCAGTATTTTGACTCTTGGACCGAATCCTAATGCTTCGTTGACCCGACAAATTGCAGCAGGTATCATGAATCCAACAGGCTACGGCATAAATCGCCTCCTGTTTGGAAAGGTTATTCATAAGAATTTCGCCTATAAGTCATTGCCTCTTTTAGGAGACATTGCATTTGGCGGAGGGCCGCGATTTATAAAAACAAACGAAGAATCCCTTTTCCCAAGACGATTTATTAAATTTAACCTCGCTCATGGCAACCCATTTGATATCGATAAAGAATACGCCCCATTTGATTTTTTTACGTTTACGAGTGTTTTAAATATGAGTAGAACGGAATATGTTGGTGAAATTTATTCGAGCGGAATGCTTAAAAAAATGTATCAGAAGAATAAGCGAAACTATAAAACGGTTTTAGGGCTTTTCCAAAATTATGATTTTATGAATCATGACGATTATAAAGTATCCAGTGCAAGTATAGGATTGAATTACTTGCAGTTTTATAGAATTTCACCTCAGCTAAATCTCCGATCACAAATTGCCAGCTCCTTCATTATTCTTGGAAGTGCAGGCGATACATCTGATGAGACGACGGGTCGAGATTATCATTTTGGACCTGGAGCGAGTGGAAAAATCATGATTAAATTTACATGGATGCAGCATCTAGGTATGTATTTTCAATTAAAACGATATTTTATTTATGCCGTTGATGAATCAAAAGTGACCCATTATGAAAACATTAATTTACTCAATTCCGGATTCCAGATTCACTTATATAAAGGCCTTTCCCTGGGTGGCGAATATGATGTAGCAGGTCGTAAAATTACAACAGAAGAACATGATCTAGAATTTCTTCAGAGTGGAAATATATATCGTTTGTATTTTGTCTATCAATTTGTGAACACACTATTAACAAAAAATATGTAAGCGCTGTGATAAATGTATGATAGTAGGTTAAACGAAAAAGAATTCATTCTATCGATATCGATGGCCTACAAGGAAATCATAAATACTATTGTGAATGATTGCATATGGTAAATGATTGTTTATTTTGACGAAAACGATGGGGTGGTTTTGAAAAAGACTAAACGGTTTCGATACATTAATAATTTCTATATATTATTCTTTATTTATATAAGTGCAACATTTGGCAAAATTCAGGAATATAGATTCCAAAATCTAGGCGTTGATGAAGGCCTTTCTAATAATACGATTTACTCAATCATTCAAGATAAAAAGGGTTTTATTTGGTTTGGGACACGTGATGGAATGAATCGATATGACGGCCAAAATGTCAAACTGTACCGTCACGATCCAAACAATTCAAACTCCTTATCCTCCAATAATAGCGGAAATTTATACTGCGATAAGGATGGTAATATTTGGATTGGGACGTGGGGAGATGGCGTTGATCAATTCAATCCTGCAACCGAAAACTTCAGGCATTTTGTCCATGATGACAAGGACTCAAATAGTATATCCGATAATCGTATTCAAACGATATTCCAAGATAGTTTTGGTACAATGTGGTTTTGTACATTTTCAGGAGGATTGGCTCGACTTAATACTGAAGATATACAAAAAGGCAAATTCTATAATTATCAACCTCAGACTGATAACCGAACGTCAATATTGGACTTGAGAACACGCAGTGTCGCAGAAGACAAATCTGGTAATATATGGATTGCGAGTAATGGCGGTGTCAATAGACTCACAGTGAAAAATCGTGATAAAGGCATATTTGACAGCTTTAATTTTTTTAATAAAGAAATAGACCTTTTTGAAAGAGCGTATCGGGTTTTTATTGATTCTAAAGGTAATTTATGGGTTGGTAGTGAGCGCCGTCTTGCCCTTATTAAAGCAGAATTCTTGAATCAAGAGATAATCGGCCTAGAGCAAATTCGCTATTATAGTTTTGTTCAAGATGAAACAACACCCTTTCGAAAAACACAATCCTACGTTCTTGAAGAAGATAGAAAAGGTAATATTTGGATTGGAATGGATGGCGGTGGTATTGTACGCCTCGATCCTGAATCAAGAAACTATCAACGGTATTTGCCGCAATTCAATAACAAAAAGGAATTAGCAGGAAGCCGCGTTCGTTATCTATTTATTGATAATACTCAAAATCTTTGGATAGGAACGTTAAATAACGGCACATCAAGAATTGACCTTAAAAATGATGGCTTTTCAGGTTTTCATCAAGAACCTAATAATGAAAACACATTAATTGGAAACGATATTAAGTCAATAGAGGAAGACAATTTGGGTCGGCTTTGGTTGGGAACTTCTGAAGGAATATCGCGCCTAACGACTCAAGCAGATGGGGAAATAGTTTACAAAAATTATAGAAATAATTTAAGCTCTTATCTTATAAAACACATACGAATAGACGAAGATAATCACCTTTGGGTAAGCTCGGAATTTGGAGGATTAAGTGATTTTGATTTAAGTCAAGACAGAGTGACGGTTTATGGATCCGAATCGATTCTTTTAACAAGTGATATTAATATGACAATTGAGAGTCAATACGAATCGGATAAGACTCTTTGGGTGGCTACAAGTTTTTCTGGCTTAAAAAAGTTTAATACGCGCACAAATAAAGTTTTGACCTACCAACATGATAGTAAAAATGAAAAGGGACTACCTCATAATCGTATTTACTGTGTATTAGAAGATTCGCATGGAAATCTATGGGTAGGGACATCTGATGGCTTATGCTATTGGGATAGGGCGACAGCCGATTCTACAAAACCAGATGAGATGAAATTTGCAACCTACACCTATGAAAGCGATAATGTTAATAGTCTTCCTGCAAATTTAATCAATACAATTTTTGAAGATTCTCAAGGTACTATTTGGATTGGGTCGTTAAATGGACTCTCGTCAGTGTTAAAATCTGAAAACGGGACATTCAATTTTGTCAATTATCGTACACGAGACGGTTTACCTAATAATGTTATCCAAAGTATTCTTGAAGATAGTCATAAGAATTTGTGGATAGGAACCGAGAAAGGGATTTCTAAGTTCAACCTTAATAACAAATCATTTTTAAATTTTGATGAAGAAAACGGACTCATAGGGAATAATTTATTGCCAGGGGCTGTTAAGAAAACAACAAACGGAGGCATGGCTTTTGGAAGCAGTAATGGTCTTACCTTGTTTCACCCCGATTCAATCAAAAAGAATCCATTCCCTCCTAGAATTTCCCTAACCAATTTTCAGGTATTTAACAAGACTTTTGAATTGGACACGCTAATAAGCTATAAGAAAAAAGTCACGTTACCTTATAAAGCGAACATTTTTTCAATCCATTTTTCGGCGCTAGAATTTACAGCTCCAAATAAAAACCACTATGCTTACAAGCTGGATGGCTTCAATGAAAATTGGATACAGATTCAGAATGACAATAGAGTTACGTTTACAAATTTGGACCCAGGAAGCTATACGTTTAGAGTAAAAGGTACTAATAATGACGGTCTTTGGAGCGACGAAGAAACACGGTTAGATATTGAAATCATTGCGCCTTTTTGGTTGAAACCACAATTCCGAATCATCGTCATGCTCATGGTGGGATTATTTATCTATCTCTACTATAAAAGTAGAACAAAAATGTACCGTAAACATAATCAAGAGCTGCAAAAAGAGATTGAGGAACGAATTCATGCTGAAAACAGCTTAAAAGAAAGTGAAAAGAAATATCGAGATCTAATTGAACTCTCCCCCGATATGATCTTTGTCCTTTCATATGACGGTAAAATTCTCTTTGTTAACAAAGCAACAATTAAAAGTATGCATGCCAAAACACACTTGGATCTTTTTCATAAAAACATCGCTCAGTTTATGGAAAACGGTAAAGGTGAAAAGATTGTAACAAAAATACAAAAGAAGATTCAGAATCAAGCGATTCTTAAAGAAGATCACGTTCTCATCTCTATTAATAATAGTCACTTAAATGTCGAATTATTAGGAATTCCATTTGACTATAATGGTGAACATGCGATGCAAATATTTGCTCGTGATATTCACAGTCGAAAGGAAGCAGAGCGACTTGTAGATATTTCCTTAAAGGAAAAAGATGTGTTGCTCAAGGAAATTCACCATCGCACAAAAAATAATATGGCGATTATCATTTCCTTGATGCAGATGCAAGCATCGAACCTAAATAATCCACTGATTGATGAGGCTTTTTCGGTGATGTCTAATCGCATCCGCTCGATGCTTCTAGTGCATACTCAACTTTACAGAAGCGAAAATTTCGCTCACGTCAACCTCAAAAGCTATTTAGAGCAACTGACAATAGAGTTAAGAAATGCTTATTCTTCTCATAAAAATAATGTTGAATTTGATATCAAGATGGAAGAAATTGAATTGCCCGTTGATAAAATTATCCCCTTTGGCATGGCATTGAATGAAATCATCACAAATTCGCTGAAATACGCATTTAATAGTGAAAAGTTAGGTATTATTGATATTTATGCGTCTCAAGTAAATCATAAAATCGAAATGGGAATCGGTGACAATGGTGTCGGTTTTGAGTACGAACCAAGCAAACTAAAATCAAATAGTTTAGGTATGACCCTCATCGATATCCTTATAAAAGATCAACTTGAGGGTGAGGTTATCCGTTTAAATGAAAACGGACTAAAGTATAAACTTTCGTTTTCACTTAATTCTGAAAATACTTAAAAGAAAATCGTTGCCATCGTGATTTGTATTAAAGCATCCTTCTGCTGCTCTATCGACTTTTTCTTGTTTTTCTAAGGCAAAAATTATAATGGATTATTTTATTAGTTATGGATATATCGGCCTATTTCTCGCTTCTTTCTTGGCGGCAACGATTTTACCACTCTCTTCGGAAATTGTTTTAAGCGTTTTACTTTTGAATCATTATGATGTTGCAACGACGATAACGGTTGCAAGTATCGGTAATATATTGGGTTCAATAACGAATTATTATATCGGTTTAGGGAGTCACAATTTAGTTTTAAAAAGATTGGAGAATACATCCAGAGAAAAAATTAATCACAGCATTGAGACCTTGAAGAAATTCGGAACACCGGCATTGCTCTTTGCATGGGTCCCAATTATAGGTGATCCACTGACAGTGGCCGCTGGATTTATCCGCGTAAAATTAACGCAATTTATTCTATTTGTCAGTGTCGGAAAAATTATTCGATACTATATAGTTGCAACACTCATCATTAATAACTAAGCTTATAATATTCGTCATTCATTGAAAATTTAGAAATTTACAACCATATCTTTTCGGTATTTCCCAAAGAAATTGTTAATCGCACTCATCGCTTCTTCCGCCGTATCAACAATGCGGAATAAATCCAAGTCCTCCGCTTTGATTGTTTTTTCATGAATAAGCGTTGAACTCATCCACTCGTACAAACCTTGCCAATACTTTTTTCCAATAAGGATAATTGGGAATCGAGGCGTTTTGCCAGTTTGAGCAAGCGTTAACGCTTCAAAAAGTTCATCCAGTGTACCAAGGCCACCTGGGAAAGCAACAAAAGCTTGTGAGTATTTGAGAAACATCAGTTTTCGTACAAAAAAATAACGAAACGAAATATTTTTATCTTTATCTAAAAATGGATTATTTGATGTCTCAAACGGGAGCTGGACACCAATCCCAGCTGATACGCCCCCTGCTTCAATAGCGCCTTTATTTGCAGCCTCCATAATGCCAGGACCACCTCCGGTTATAACCGTTAAGCCATTACTGGCAAGTCGCACGCCTAATTCTTCTGCAATTGCGTAGTAAGGTGCGCTTTTGTCAGTCCGAGCTGATCCAAAAACTGTTACCGATGGCCCCATTTCAGTCAATAAATCAAAGCCCTCTACAAATTCAGACATGATTCTAAACACTTGCCATGAGTTTTTTGATTTTGTTTCACTCCACGTTTTCTTCTCAAATTTACGTTCTAGACGGTCATCGGTCATCGGTCATTCCTTTCATATGTAACAGTAAAAAAATATAACATCAAGGGTAAATGTAGCACCATTCTTGTAGTTATCAAAAGTTTAATAATGACTAAATAACAAAAACTATCGATAGTTTTTAAATAGATGATTATATAAACGCTTTCAATTATTGACAAAATTTACAAATCGAATACAGCCATTATTAATGTTTTATTTTTAACAAAACGACCTATCATAGTGCATGAGAAAACAAAGCAAAATGGGACCACGGTCTGGATATATTAAATATATCATCGGTTTAATTGGGATGAAACTCGCAGGCTGGAAAGTTCAAATTGATGAGCTTAATCATGATAAAGTCGTCATTATTGCGGCTCCACATACGAGTAACTGGGATTTTGTTGTGGTTATGGGAACCGTATTTTTAGCCCGCATTAAATTTTCTTGGATGGCGAAAGAGAGTCTTTTTAAAAATCCCCTTGGACTATTTATGCGAGCGCTAGGCGGTATCCCCATTGATCGAGCAAATGCCAAAGATGTCGTTGGTGGAACGATCAAAGCGTTTAATCAGAGTGAAAAACTTTTCATTGGCATTACTCCGTCAGGTACACGAAAAAAGACAGAATATTGGAAATCCGGATTTTACCGTATTGCCATAGGTGCAAAAGTGCCCATCGCGTGTGGCTATCTCGATTACAAGCGAAAAGTAGCAGGGATTGGCTTAACGTTTATACCAACAGGAAACATTTCGAAAGATATGGATAGGATTCGGGAGTTTTACCAACAAAAGATGGGAAAACATCCAGAGTTGACCTCGATTATTCGATTAAAAAATGAGCAAACTATAGAGATTTAAAGCTTTTAATATTTTTTGAGTTGCACCTTTTCGTTCACTAACATATTTTTTTAAATCATTCTTTTTAAAATCTATTAATTCTGGTGATGCTATTAATCGAATAAAATCTGTCAAATCATCGGATTTTCTAATGAGTGTCGAAATGCCTAAATCAATAAGCTCAATTGCTTCGGCGAGCAAATCGTAATGAGGCCCGTGAGCCGACGGAACACAATAAACGGATGGTTCTGCAACAGAGTGAACGCCCGTACTAAATCCCGCCCCTATATACGCTAAGGTTGCGAATTTATATAAATCAGCTAATTCACCCACAGAATTCCAAATTAATATGGATTCATCATGATAAAGATGAAGTTCAGTTTTGCGAAAGGATGCTAATTTGAGCCGGTAAAGCTCAACTTCAATTGGGACAATATCACGTTCCGAAACTTCATGGGGAACAATCACATGAAAATAAGCATCATAGGAGTCCAATTTCGAAATGGCATGTGAAATAATTTCCAAATCGGTTTCTATTACGGAGCCATAAATAATTATCGGCCTATTTTTTACGACATCATCTCCTAAAAAAACCATCTCATTGTGCTCCGCGCGATTGATGACTTGATCAAAGCGAGTGTCGCCCGTTATCATAATTTCTTTAGTATAAAGTTTTTGAATCAATTCAGCGACATCTGAGGAGACCGTAAATAAATGGGAAATTTGATTAAATAACACGGCATTGAATGGTTTAAACCATGGCTTTAATCGCATCGAACTCTTATATAAATTTGCATTGATTAAAATTGAAGGGATTTTTTTTCGATTTAAAACATATAGAATATTCGGCCACAAATCATGGCGCGTGTTAATAAAATATTTTGGTTTTAGAATATTGATGAAACGAGAAACACGCCACGGAAAATCCCATGGTAGAAATGAAACGCCGTGAAAGCGGGGATCACGAAATGCTTTATAATAAATTGTTCCAGAAGTAAAGGTCTGATAAATATAGACATCACGTAATGAGAACGCTTCTAACAGCGGTTTGATTTGTTCAAATTCTCCTGCCGATGCCGCATGTAGCCAAACAATAGGCTTTGTGTCATCTGTAATCTTACTTCTAAATGTTTGCAATTTCGAAAATATTTCAGATTGCCCGACTTGGCTTTCATGCAACTTTTCATTTTTGAGTGCTAAGAGCCAAATAAATGGATAAGCAATCGTAAGCAACGAATGATAAATCAGGTAAAATAAGAATGAAAAAATCATTATTATTTTAGGTTGAAAATAAGATTTAATTTTTGCTCAAACCTTTGGCCAAAAGGATGATGTCCGCAAATTCACGGAATGCCCCATCGCCTCCGCGTCGCGTGAGTAAAATATCGGGGCTCAGCATTGAAAAAACTGGCGTGTTGGGAGGGGCTGCCGTGAACCCTGCCACTTGCATGCATTCGTAATCGTTTATATCGTCGCCAATATAGGCAACTTCATCCGTTGTAAGTTCATATTTTACTAAGAGTTTTTCGAGGATAGAAAGTTTATTTGATTCACCCAAATACACGTCTTCAATATTTAATTTTTTAGCGCGAACTTCCACCTCTTTGGAAAATTCGCCAGTTATAATAGCAACATGTAATCCTGCTTTTTTTAGAAGCGAAACGCCCATACCATCATAGTACGAAAAGGCTTTAAATGCCATTCCATCGGCGGAATAATACATTTTAGCGTCAGTCCAAACACCGTCAATATCCGTAATAACGAGTTTAATTTTCTTTGCTTTACTAATAAGAGCAGGGTTCATAATTTTTCCTTTTCTTTACGTCTCTTCTTGTTTTTAACGTCGTGCCTAATTCTTTTAAAGGACACAGATGCCTCGGATTAGACGGATACTATTTAATTTGATTGTCATATATTTTTTTACTCTCAACTAAGCAATCCGTGCAATCTTAAACTCCGTGTCCAATTCTTTTTTTTAAGGACGCAGATGCCTCGGATTAGATAGATACTATTTAATTTGATTGTCATATATTATTTTACTCTCAATTAAGCAATCCGTGCAATCATGGACTCCGTGTCTAATTCTTTTAAAGGACACAGATGCTTCGGATTTGACGGATACTATTTAATTTGATTGTCATATACTTATTTTTTCTCAACTATCAAACCCGTGCAATCATGGACTCCGTGTCCGATTCTTTCTCTAAAATTTAACATCACTCTCGTAAATAATTTCATCGGCTTTAATATTTCGTGTCGCAATTTTTCCTAAAATTTCTTTGATACGTGAGGGCGAAATCCCCGTCCCTGGCCCTTTAGTCGTGAGCATCGCTTGTGTGATAATCGTGCCATTTGGAATTGCTACGGCGGAAACAATACTTTTCGCTAATTTCTTAAAAATTGGCGCTTCACTTTCTTGAACTTCTTTCTCAGATTTTCCCATGGCTTGCTCAATATGACGAATATCTCTCACCATTTTGGCAAAGCCACCTGGTTCGAGTGATGCAGCATGGTCGCCGCCTTTCATGGTTCTATCAAGCGTAAAGTGTCGTTCAACGATTTTTGCACCTAAAACGACGGCTGCTTCCGTAATAGAAATCCCCAATTCATGACCCGAATAACCGATGACAGAGTTTGGGAATACTTCTTTAAAAGTTTTAATGACGTTTAAGTTAATCTCATTAAAAACAGAAGGATACGTCGACGTACACTGAAGAATCGCAATTTGATTGTTATGCGCCTTGACCGTATCAAAAGCATTTTGAACCATTTGCATATTCGCCATTCCTGTTGACAAAATCATTGGTTTCCCTTTGCGAGCGGCGTGCTCCAAAAGAGGAAGATTTGTCAAATCAGCCGAAGCCATTTTAAAAAACGGTACACCCAGTGTATTTAAAAAGTCAATGCTGTCCTCATCCCACCCCGAGGCGATAAAATCTACTTTTAGTTCTTGGGCATAATGATGCAAACTGTGATAGCTATTTTCATCTAATTCCAACGCTTCTTTGTGCTCACCATACGTTTTGCCAAATGAATTTCTATTCTCATAGGGCATATTAAGCCCTTCTCTTGTTAGGATGCGAGAGATTTTCCGTTTTTGAAATTTTACAGCATTGGCACCAGCTTTCGCTGCTTCAAAGATTAATTTTTTCGCAATATCGACATCACCTTGATGATTAATACCAATTTCTGCAATGATATATACGGGATGATTTTCACCTACAAGTGATGAACCAAGTTTAAGCGTTATCATTTAATATTTGTCCTTTTTTTCAAATTTTTTGAGAGATGTTCAAGTATTTCAAAATCGGTTTTGCTATCAATTTCCATTGCGTATTCTTCGGGGAAAACGACGCTACCTATCCTGCCGCCTAATCGATTTTGATGGGTTAAAAAATGATCTCTCGTAAATAAATAGAGACTACCATTTTCAACATAACGGATGTCTTTTTCTGTCATGTCTTGGCGTCGTGGACGATTGACGTAATCATATTCGGCCCGCGCTTCATCGCCATCAATGCTCCAAAAGAAGCGATGCGTTTGCGAGAGGCTCAGCAAAGAATCATAATGGCCTTCTTTAAATGTTTGGATGGCTTTTGCAATGCCCCAATCGGGACGGAGCGGCGATGTCGCTTGCAGCAGTAAAATTGCATCGGGACAAAGCTTTTGTGAATCCCATTCAGAAATCGCGTGAGAGACGGCTGTCTCCGTCGTGGCGGTATCACCTGAGATGTTTTCGGGTCTTTGAATAACTTTCGCGCCAAACTTGGCGCTAATATCTGCAATTTCGTCATTGTCCGTCGAAACATAGACTTCCACAATTTCATTAACGGCTTTTGCCTGGAGAATAGAATGGGCGATGAGAGGAATCCCATCGAAATCTAATACATTTTTCCGTGGGACACCTTTAGAACCACCGCGTGCTGGAATAATTGCGAAAATATTCATGGCGCAATATAGTTGGTGTCTGGTGGCAGAGCATGTAAAAAGATAGATTTTAATAGGTCTAAAAATAATGAAGAATAGATCTAACTATGCAATATAAAGCATTGCGATTATAAAATCCGAAAATAATTATTCTTGTTCTGGTCTCGAAAAATTCTTATCTATTAGCCATGGTAGGTTTATGATATTGAATAGTCTCGGTTGACACAATATGTTTACATTTAATTGTTTATTTTAGGGAGAATTTTAGTGAAAATAATGAAAAAGAGAGCCGTGTTATCTATTGCAGTAATGACACTTTTAACAACATTTCTGATTTTATCTTGTAGCGGTGAGAAAAAAGAAGAGGCCAAGGCCAATACCGCTACGCAGAATGCATCGACAGAAAAAAAAGAAGTTAATCCTATGGATAATAAAGGTATTGGTCCAATTAAAAATGTGACTCTGGGAGAAATTGATCCAGGCCGCGCGGCAAAAGGTAAAGAGATTTTCCAAGCAAAATGTTCAGCCTGTCACAAGGAGACGAAAAAATATATCGGCCCAGCACCACAAGGTGTGTTAACGAGACGTTCTCCCGAATGGATAATGAATATGATTTTAAATCCAGAAGAGATGGTGAAAAATGATGATATCGCTAAAAAATTATTTGAAGAATTCATGTATGTTCCAATGGCGAATCAGAGTTTAACAGAAGATGAAGCGCGATCCGTTTTAGAATATTTTAGAACGCTATAATATTTAAACTCTATTTAATTTAACCAAAAAATGAGAGGTACAACATGATTCACAAACTCATTATTTTTAGCGTTGCTGCAATGATGATATTTACATGCAGCACAGACGAAAAGGCATCAACACAGGAGCCTAGTTCATTTGCAAATAATACTCCAAAAGGGCAAGCATCGGTAGTGGACAATGTTTCTGCAAAGAACATATTACAAGTTGCTGTTGGGTCAAAGGATCATACTACATTAGTTGCAGCAGTCCAAGCTGCTGAAATTGAGCACATATTGGTTAACGCTGGTCCAATCACAGTTTTTGCTCCTAATAATGCAGCATTTGCCGCTTTACCAGATGGAACCGTCGAAAATTTACTTAAACCTGAAAATAAAGCGATGTTGGTGGATATTTTAACACGACACGCTGCACCAGGCACCTATGACGTGAAGCAGTTGAAAAAAGAAGCCAAGAAAAAGAGAAAAGTATATACAGCGACGGGTGATTATTTTGATGTAGTCGTTAAAGGCGATGACATCTATGTCGCAGGCGCAAAAATTTTAGCTACAATTGCAACGTCAAACGGGATAATCAACGTTGTTGACAAAGTAATTTTACCAGCAAAATAGTAATTCAATTAATTTATTACCTTTAAGAGAAGGGAATACGGACATGAAAAAAATAAATAAGACAGCATTTCTACTTTTAGCAATTAGCCTGATTGTAGGATTAACGAGTTGTGTTCAAGACAAATCACAAAAAGGTGCATTAGCGGGGAGTACAGCAGAAAAAGTCTTTGTTGCACCAGGCGAGTATGATGACTATTACGCATTCCTTTCAGGTGGTTTTAGCGGACAATTAGCCGTTCATGGTTTACCATCAGGAAGATTATTTAAAGTCATTCCAGTATTTTCTGTTGATGGCGAAAAAGCATATGGTTTCAATGAAGAAACAAAACCGATGTTAGAAACCTCCTACGGCTCTATTCCTTGGGATGACTCTCACCATCCTGATTTATCTCAAACGAACGGTGAAATTGATGGTAGATGGTGTTTTATCAATGCAAATAATACGCCCCGAATTGCTCGTATCAGTTTAAAAACATTTGAAACAGTAGAAATTATTGAAATCCCTAATAGTGCTGGAAATCATAGCTCTTCTTTTGTTACTGAAAACACTGAATATGTTGTTGCGGGTACACGCTTTAGTATTCCAGTACCTCAAAAAGATATGTCAATTGATGAGTATAAAGGAAATTTCAAAGGCGCTTTATCCTTCATCAAAGTAGATCCTGACGATGGAATCATGAGTATTGAATTTCAAATTTTGATGCCTGGTTTCAATTATGATTTATCGCATCCTGGAAGAGGAAAATCGCATGGCTGGATGTTCTTCTCAACATATAATACTGAAGAAGCAAACTCCTTGTTAGAAGTCAACGCTTCACAAAATGACAAAGATTTCATTGCCGCAATCAATTGGAAGAAAGCGGAAGAATATATTAAAGCGGGAAAGTTTAAAACTGTTCCAACAAAATATGCTCATAATGTTTATGATGAGTCTACCCATTCAGCGACTTCAACAATGGAAAAAACAGTAAGAATTCTTGACCCAGCAGCGTTACCAGGTCTCGTATATTTCATGCCAACACCAAAATCTCCTCATGGTTGTGATGTTGATCCAACAGGAGAATATATTGTGGGTAGTGGCAAATTAGCCGCCGCTTTGACTGTCCATTCATTTTCAAAAATGATAAAAGCTATCGAAGAGAAAAACTTTGATGGTGAAGCCTATGGCATTCCTATTCTTAGCTTTGATGCGACGTTGGCAGGTACCGTTCAGCAACCAGGTTTAGGACCATTACATACAGAGTTTGATGGCAAAGGCAATGCCTATACGACATTCTTTATTTCTTCCGAAATCGTAAAATGGAAATTAGGGACGTGGGAAGTTCTAGACAGAAAACCAACATACTATTCAGTTGGTCATCTCATGATTCCAGGAGGAAACTCTAGAAAACCATTTGGGAAATATGTATTAGCAATGAATAAAATTACGAAAGATCGTTATATTTCAACGGGTCCTGAAGTTTGTCAGTCAGCTCAATTGTATGATATCTCGGGTGATAAGATGGAGCTGTTATTAGATTTTCCAACAATTGGTGAACCTCATTATGCCGCGGGTTGTCCCACTGAGTTGATTCATCCATATACACAGAAAATATATAAATTGGAAGATAACAAACATCCCTATGTGACAAAATCAGAACACGAAGCCAAGGTTGTTCGCGATGGTAATAATGTTCATATTTATATGACCATGATTAGAAGCCATTTTGCCCCCGATAATATTGAAGGTGTTCAAACCGGTGATAGAGTTTATTTCCATGTTACCAATCTTGAACAAGATTATGATGTACCGCATGGTATTAGTATAATTGGTGCAAAGACATCAGAACTCCTGATTATGCCAGGTCAAACAGAAACATTTGTTTGGGAACCCAAAAATATTGGCGTATGGCCATTCTATTGTACCGATTTCTGTTCTGCTCTTCATCAAGAAATGCAAGGATATGTACGTGTTTCACCCAAAGGTTCAGATGTGCCACTTAAATGGTCATTAGATGGTGAAGATTTATAGTTAAATTTTAAGTATAGATAAGAGTGGATGATTTTTCTAGCTGAAAAACTATCCACTCTTATTGTTAAAATTGGATTAAAATAATGAAAAAATCAAAACTAATAATGATGCTTGGTTCGTTACTGCTTGTAAGTTTGTTTATATTCCCGCTTTGGAATATAACACTGGAAGCTCCACAATATCCCGAACCACTTGGTATGGATATTTGGATTACTAAAATTGCGGATCATAACCCCAACGATGTTAAAAATATTAACCTTATGAATCATTATGTGGGTATGCGAGAGATCCCCGAGCATATGAAGGAATTCGATATTTTTCCTCCAGTTGTTATGGCGATGGCCATATTAGGTTTGCTTATTGGATGGAAAGCAAAACCCAAATTTTACTTAGCTTGGTTTGTTTTAATGTCTGTTTTAGGTATAGCAGGCATGTATGATTTCTACCAATGGGAATATGATTATGGACACAATTTGAATCCTAAAGCAGCCATTAAATTTGTAGATGAAGTGGGTAAGCCAATGGCGTATCAGCCACCTCTATTTGGCACAAAAACAATTTTGAACTTTACGGCCCATTCATATCCAATGGTCGGCGGCTATTTATTATTTCTTGGAATGTTCTCTTCAATCGTTGCATACTATATCAGTAGGAAAGAAGATAGGGATGATGCGCTTGGGGGCTCTTAAGTGTTTTAGTATCATTGTCCTTTTCTCCGCCATTTTTGTTGCTTGTTCAATTGAAGCTGAGCCCATAAACTATGGTAAAGATGCCTGTTCATATTGCATGATGAATATTGTAGATCGCCAATATGCAGCAGAGATCGTTACAAAAAAAGGTAAAGTCTTTAAGTATGATGCTATTGAGTGCATGATTAGAGATATAAAAAATAGACATGCAGATGAAGTAGCACTTTTTCTCATCACCGACTATGCTGCTCCAGGTAAATTCGTTGAGGCGAAAACAGCAACTTTTCTCATCAGTGAAAAGCTTCAAAGCCCCATGGGCGCTAATCTCACCGGCTTCGAAAAATTGAGTGACGCCGAAAAAATACAGAGAGAAAAATTGGGAACTCTATACGCTTGGAACGCCGTAAAGAATCTATTTTGACGAAACAGATAGATTTATGCTCATCATAAAATTGAGCGTGTCATAGACACCCGTAATAATTATTGCCCAAAAAAATCAATGCCTAGATCATCTATTATATTAATGTTATTATTTATAATCGTTTCTATTGCTGAAGCAGGAAACGTTAATTCTACTGTTATGTTTAACCATTCAATCCGTTTGACTATTTTAAATTCTCAACCTGGAGACACAGTTTTTGTAGAGAGCGGAACCTTCTTTGAGAACGAGATTAGAGTCGATAAACCGCTAACGATTATTGGGACAAAAGGAACCATTATAGATGCCGAAGAAAAAAGTTTTATCTTTGAGATTACGGCGGATTCGGTAAGCATTCTGAGTTTGACACTAAATAATGTCGGTAGAAGCTATACTAAAGATTATGCTGCAATTCATGCCAGCGGAATCAATAATTTTCTGTTTGAAAATATTACTTTCAATAATCCTTTTTTCGCCTTCCATATCGAGAAATCAAAAAATGGCATTATTCGAAACAATACGATTTATGGCAATGCTGTTGTGGAATATAATTCAGGAAATGGTATTCACCTTTGGCATTCATCAAATATTGAAGTAGTAAATAATAATATTTATCAAATGCGCGACGGTATCTATTTTGAATTTGTGAAGCACTGTAAAGTTAATGGGAATATAAGTAAAAATAATGTGAGATATGGACTCCACTTTATGTTCTCAAATGATGATGAATATAATGATAATATTTTTGAAAATAATGGAGCGGGTGTCGCCGTGATGTTTTCAAAAAGAATTTATATGCGGAACAATATTTTTGAACTAAACTGGGGAACGGCTTCGTACGGTCTATTGCTAAAAGAAATAAACGATGCTGAAATCACGGATAATAAATTTTCAAAAAACACAATTGGCGTTAATGCTGAAGGTTCAAACCGTGTAAATTTTGAACGAAATACTTTTGTTAATAATGGTTGGGCTATTCGGTTTCTAGGAGCTTGCTATGCTAATAAATTGCAACATAATAATTTTATGTACAATGCATTTGATATTGCATACAGTGGCAATATTAATGGCAATCAATTCGATGGTAACTATTGGAGTGAATATACGGGATATGATTTAAATAAAGACAATATTGGTGATATTCCTTTTAGACCCGTAAAATTATTTTCTTACGTCGTCAGTCAAACACCAGAAACGATTGTTTTATTGCGAAGCTTATTTGTTGACATATTAAATTATTCAGAAAAAGTTTCGCCCATTTTTACACCCGATAACCTCAAGGATAATCTACCATTAATGCACCCAAGCCCATGATATCAATTAAAAAATTACATAAAAAATATGGAAAACTAGAGGTCCTGAAAAGTATCGATCTTAATTTTGAAGATTCAGGAATTCATACAATTCTCGGTCCCAACGGTTCAGGAAAAACCACTTTAATGAAGGCAATATTAGGGATGGTTATCCCAAACGATGGCTCAATTGAATTCAATAATAAACCTATTCTTGGGGAATGGGAATATAGAAAAGACATAGCGTATTTACCTCAAATCGCCCATTTTCCCCAAAATTTGAAAGTACAAGAATTGTTGAATATGTTAAAAGATATAAGGCCTGGTGCAGTACGAGAAGCAGAATTGATTTCATTATTTCAAATAAAACCCTTTTTAAATAAAAAACTGGGAAATCTTTCTGGAGGAACAGCTCAAAAGGTAAATATCATTATTGCGTTGATGTTCGACTCACCTCTTATTTTAATGGATGAACCAACCGTTGGCCTCGATCCAATTTCCCTCATTCGACTCAAAAAGCTGATCCTAGACGAGAAATCAAAGGGAAAATTGATTCTGATTACAACCCACATAATTAGCTTTGTCGAGGAAGTCTCTGACAGAATTGTATTTATTCTCGATGGTAATATTTATTTCAATGGTACAATCGACACCCTTAAAAAACAAACAAATCAAAAAAATCTTGAAAATGCAATCGCAAACATCTTAGAGAAAACGAATGTTTAAAATTCTAAAGTACAGTTTCTATGATTTAATGCGGAGCAGATGGAGCTACTTATATTTTATTTTTTATCTTCTTTTAGGGCTCATTTTATTGTTTTTAAATCGGGATGTTTCGAAAGCTGTCATTACATTATTAAATATAATTTTAGTTTTAACACCTCTTATCGGGACACTTTTTGGGATTATCTACTTTTACAACTCAAAGGAATTTACTGAACTCCTTTTAGCGCAACCTATAAAAAGAAGCCATATATTTTGGGGACAATACTTCGGAATTAGTTTGTCTCTTTCCCTAAGTCTCGTCCTGGGACTTGGCATACCATTTCTCGCATATGGTATATTTCAATCTACCGAAATTTTCAATTTTATGACCCTATTGCTAATTGGAGCAATGTTGACATTCATATTTGTAGCTCTCGCATTTAACTTAGCATTAATATTTGATGACAAAATAAAGGGGTTTGGTGTAGCAATCTTAACCTGGTTATCATTCGCTGTAATCTATGATGGTATATTTTTAGTACTGCTTTTGGTTTTTAACGATTATCCTCTAGATCGATTTGCTCTAGGAGCAACACTCTTCAATCCCATCGATTTGTCCAGAATATTAATATTACTGAAATTAGATATCTCAGCCTTGCTTGGTTATACTGGAGCCGTTTTCCAAAATTTCTTTGGTACTAATTTGGGGATCATTCTCACGTTTACACTATTGAACCTGTGGATTATTATTCCTGTTCTCGCCATAAAGGTTATTTCTAAACATAAAGATTTTTAATAATTCAAAATATTTTGAATTATGAATAACACATTTACGACCTGATTTTCTAAAATTCTTTCTACTTTTAGCCATCAATTACCAAACATGAATCGAATCAATTGTCATGGAAAACATGAGAAAACTTATTTATCTGATAGATTTATGAATCTTGCGACAATAACTTGATATCGCCTTTGTTGATAAGGCTTTCAATAAATAATTTTTCCGCCATGACATCATGTTTTTCAGCCTTTTTAATGATGCCTTTATCTTTAAACCATTGAACGATTGGCGAATCAAAGTAATGACTACGCGTGCCGACAAAGAAATCAAAGCCATGTAAAGTGATATCAAATCCGAGGAGATAATGAAAATATATAGCGAAGAATCCTGTCGTTGGCCGAGAAATTTCACACGCCTCTTCCATCTGCGTCATGATGTCAATAGGGAGCATATAATACTGTTTCGTAGATAAACGATTTTTGATGCGCTTATGGATTGAGTCACCTTTTCGCGCCAAAACACTAGGTGGAATCATGACAAGAATATTTTTTGGGATGATTGAACGTCTCTTGAGCCCTTGATTGGCACCATTAACCCAAATGTCCGTACGTGAGCCAACTTGAGTTTCCATTCCGTCCGTCACAAAATTATTAATTCGAATAATGGTATCAAATGTGTCGATATCATGACCTCTATTTTGGCCAATTGCACTTGGGCCATTTCCGATAATAATGATGCGTTTTGACGTGAGTTCGTTTAAGAAATCGGCTGAATTACCAGGAAGAGAAAATACCATTAAATCAAGAATTTTCCATATTATTCAATATGGTTTTATCATCGATGGCGACATGCCATTCTTTTACGGGTGTTTTCCAGTTTTCGCCATATTTACTTGCGAGAAATGCCTCGGCATCTCTTGGACGACCCAATCGATGCCCACGATACATAAGGTCGTCAAGGTCATCAAGAATAGAAGAGGGGTGGTACCCATTACGCTCGTGGACGACATATTTATAGACGGGTTCATCCATGCCTAAAAGGTCTTCGCGGTAAAAAATAAAAAGATCGACACATAGATCCGTATGGAAGAAATAGAAACGGCGCGGGAAAATTTTAAAAAGACGTATTTTTCCAGGTTTCCAGAGTTCTTTTTTCTTAGGAAAATCTAAAATTTTGATAAAATATTCTGTTTTTTTCAAGACTTTTAAAAGCCCATTAACTTGAGCTTCTGATTCAAATCGAAGGCCCAAATCAATATCATGATCCCAATCAAGTAGCTTCCCATCGCGATAAAGACCAAGAAGTGTGCCGCCTTCTAACCACCAATGACTATTTTGATGATTCAATATATCAGCGATTTTAAATAACATCGATTCTGCTTTTTGGGCTGATTCTTTATCAAATACAACGCTGTGTTTTCTATAGCTGTTGGACAGTAACTCTTTACGATAGCGCAGAGCGAATTCATCTAAATTATGTGGAACCCACAATGGGATATGTTGATACATAACAGTTTCAAGGGGGAGTATTGAAGATATTGGGAAATGACATGAACGTCCAATTTCTTTGATAAAGAATTGGTCTTCAGATTGTTTGAGTGGAATTAAGAAAATAAAGTTTTGAGCCTTTTTTAGAGGTCCTAATTTAGCTCTAATTTTGAGTCTGAACTGACCGTACACGATTTTAGGTTTTACTATGATGCCTTGGGAAAAAAGCATCAATGCAAGGGCAATATAACGCAACCATGCCATGGAAACGGGGAGCTGAAACAGCACGGGATTAAAGCGATATTGGTCGAGATTATTCTCAGATAAGCCTAGCAGAGATTCGTCTCCGACAATATATGCTAAACCTACTTGGTCAATAGCTTTCGTAACTTTTGCTAAGGATTGAATCATCGGCTGGCTTGAAATTGATGCGAATATTTTAAATTTACAATATGACCTGTTTCATCACCATCGCAATAACGAAGGATGTCTTCAGCGACATTTTTGGGGTTAGCGAGTAAATTTTTATTCTCGCCGGGGAATGCTTTATGACGCATGGCAGTGTCAGTTCGTGGAGGATTGATGCAATTGACGCGAATATGATTATCCAAAAACTCGGCGGCAAGAGATTGCGTTAAATTGTTGAGTGCCGCTTTCGACGCCGCATAAACCGACTGACTTGTACGACCTCGATGCGATGAGCTTGAGCCAATAAATGTAAGCCATCCACCTTCTTTCATGGTTTTGTGTGCAAGTTGAGCGACTAAAAACGCCGACCGGAAATTAATAGACATCACATTGTCCCATTCGTTCACACTTAATTCGGCAAAAGGTTTTTTTATAAATAGACCTGCTGAATGAATGATTATATCCCATTCTTGATTCAGATTATCGGGTAATGACTTTTGGCTAATATCGACTTCGGAGCCTAATGATGTTACGATTGCATCGTCCTCGATTAAGCGCTTAACCAAAGCAGAACCAATGCCACCTGTTCCACCAAAAACGAGCACTTTTTTTCCTTTAAAATTTGGAATTTTATTGGTTTTTCGGGCATTAATTTGTGTGACTCTTTCAGCCATATATAAATCATTTGAAGACGTAATTTTGAAATTGAATTGAGAGCCTGCAACAGAAATACATTCAATGCCCATTTCCATTGCGAGTCGTATATCATCCGTTGTTTCGACGGAGATTGTTTCATGGGCTTTGCGAATAACATCATAATGAAAACCTTGAGGTGTTTGGCCTTGAAATAAAAAATCGCGAATAGGCATATCCGTAATTTTGCTCTCCTTGACCTCGATAATCGTATCCGTCGCGGGTATCGCTGTATCAACAGCGCTTGCTATTTTTAAGCCATCAATAACACGTTGGATTGTGTCGTAATCTAAAAATGGGCGAGCGGCGTCATGAAATAAAACATTGTCTGTATTTGTAGGACAAGCGATGAGGCCATTATATGATGACTCTCGGCGCGTGTTTCCCCCAAGGACGACGGTATGTTGTGGATATTCGGCAATGATTTCTGATTTCCAATTGGCAGGAACGACAATAATTATTTGGTCAATTGCTGGATGTTGCTCAAATGCTTTGATAGCATAATCCATAACGCGATGCCCATGAAGAACAACGAATTGCTTTGGAACTTCACCCCCGAAACGTTCACCTTTTCCACCAGCCAGTATGATTGCGACGTTCATCAAAAGTCTCAGTTAAAATTTCTTCGAGTTGAAAATATTGAGGTTAATTTTGCAAATTTCACCGCTCAAAATAGTTGCACAAATCTCTTACTCAAGCTGTTTTAATTCTCCAGTTTCTATAAAATTAAGAATCATTTTCGCCAAACGACCATTCGTATTGCCATCAGGTTTATAACAATTTTGCATATTCCAATATGTTTGTTCTTTTTCGAAAGTCTGTGATTTGGCACAAGCGAAGTTTAGAGTCGGGATTAAATCCTTGGGCTCACAGGTATATCCCATAATCCAATCTTTGTCTAAAAACGCACATTTAAAAGGTCGATTAACGGGATCTGAGACATTGATAAACTTCTGTAATTGGTTATCACTCAACCAAGTACCGGACTTTCGTTTATCGGGGACAGGAAAACAACCAGGATAATTAGGAAGTCGAATTTGAATAATTGTTTTGCCTAATATCGATGCTTCTCCAACGACAGACGAAACATCACTGATGACAACATCAGCTAATTTTATAAGTGAATCGGTGCTTCCTGGTTTCTTAGGCAATATGGCCTTAAATTTCTTCGCAGCGCGATAATCTGCGGGGTGCGGACTTATCACTAAATTGGGGTAACCCTCTAAATATTTTGCATTCCCGATTCCCCAATCAGCATTGTATTTGCCACCCCAAGTTGGTGCAAAAAGTATAATTGGTTTCGATGCATCTAAACCGAGTTCACCGCAAAAGACATCGCGATTGATTTTCTGCGAGACAAAATCATCCATTTTGGACAAACCTCCCAAAAGGCCATTCTTAAATGCAGGATTAATGACGTGCATGATGTCTTTAAATACAGGTCCAGGATAAAAGAGTAAATCAATGGAATGGAAGGTGTCATAGCGATAGGCGTAGTATTTTACTGGACTCAAACCATGATCAACGTAGATTGTTTTTCCTCGCCAGCCAGCCTTTTTAATGCGAGGGATGACTAAATCATAAGCCACGACAACATGAGGCGCTAGCTCTCGGATATATCGCTTAAAGAGATTCCGCCGATGAATTTTAACCATTCGAATAGGCAATTCGAGTGATTGAAAATGTTCAAATAAGGGTAAAAGAGACGTTCGTTCTTTTTCAGAAGTATAGATAAAGTCAAGAATTGACGTATAGGAAGCGGACATTATCTTGAGTCCAGAATTGTTTCGGCCATTGCCATATCGAGTGATCTTGTGATTTTAAAATTGTGTCCATCACCTTCCACCGTTGAACATTTTACACCCAACATTTGAGCCAAACGAATATCATCGCTGGCATCGGCCTCAATTGTTTGATGCGCCTTCAATATCATTTGATAATTGAATCCTTGCGGCGTTTGAGCTAATGCAAGCGTGTTTCGATGGGGGATATCAATTATGGATCGATCCTCCACATGATAAATAGTATCAGCTGATGCAATAGTCGGAGCAATCGCATCATAAGAATTTAGAGCGTCCAAAACTCGATTGATAATTTCTCCACTCACAAAGGGTCTCGCGGCATCATGAATAAGTACTGTCTGTGTGTCTTTATCGCACGCGTTTAAGCCATTCATGGATGACTTTTTACGTGTATTTCCACCTTCTACAATCGTTATTTTTGGATAGAGAAATGTTAGTTTTTTTAACCAAGTTGCTGGAGCGACAAGAATGACTTGATGAATTTGAGGATGATTCAAAAAAGTGTGCAAAGAATAATCAAGAATCATTCTTTTTCTTAGTTTTAGAAATTGTTTAGGTGTTTCAGATCCAAATCGTGTCCCATTTCCACCTGCAAGAATGAGAGCTGCATTTTTGTGTTTTTGCGATGAACATGTTGGAGACATGGTACAATCTAATGTTTCTCAATTAGAAAGCATGGAGTTAATCTTTCAAAGCATTTAGAATTATTCGTTTTATTAATGTTTAAAGAATACTGAGTATGGTTTGACAAGCAACCTTCAGATTATATATTCCGTCCATGACGAAAATTAGCCGAGAAGAAGTCCTCCATATTGCGAAATTAGCCCGCCTAGATTTGAGTGAGCAAGAAGTCGAGACGTATTCAGAGCAGTTGAGCGATATTCTTGGGTATGTGAAGCAATTACAGAAAGTTGATACGAATGGCGTCCAGCCTTTAACGCATGTTTATGACCAAGTCAATCATCTCCGTTCTGATACAAATCGTAAATCGTTAAATGTCAAAAGCGCTGTCCAAAATGCACCGGATACGGACGGAACCTATTTTAAAGTTCCGCAGGTAATCAAAGACTAACGTGAATCCAAAGAGGGGCAACATACTCGCTTCTCATCATCGACCAACGACTAGCTGCAATACGCATTGCGGCTTTTTTATTTCAACAAACTAGACCAAAAGGAAAAGCAGTGTGAATAAGTCATCAACAAAATATGTTATTGTTACCGGAGGTGTTATTTCGGGACTTGGAAAAGGTATTGCTGCAGCTTCGTTAGGTTATTTATTAAAAAAGCGCGGCTTTAGCGTTAATATTCAAAAATTTGATCCGTACTTAAATGTTGATCCAGGGACTATGAATCCTTACCAGCATGGCGAAGTATTTGTTTTAGACGACGGAACCGAGACAGACTTGGATTTAGGTCATTATGAGCGATTTCTTGACATTAACATGACGCGAGCCAATAATACAACGGCGGGTCGCATCTATTATAGTGTTTTGGAGCGAGAACGCCGAGGCGATTATTTAGGCGCTACCGTCCAAATCATTCCACATATTACGGACGAAATTCAGCGTCGGATGCGCTTGATTGAAGAAAGTGACGACCAATGCGACATCGTTATTACTGAAATTGGCGGAACCGTCGGCGATATCGAAAGTCTGTCATTTTTGGAATCTGTACGTCAATTTCAAAATGAACGCGGTCGTGAGAATGTCATAATTGTGCATGTTACATTAATACCGTATGTAGAAGCTAGTGAAGAACTTAAAACGAAACCAACGCAACATTCTGTCATGCGTTTGCGTGAAATTGGACTACAACCCAATATTTTATTCTGTAGAAGTTCTTATCCCATGTCAGATGACGTTAAAACGAAGCTTGCGCTTTTTACCAGCGTCAGCAAAAATTGCATCATTCAAGGATTAGATGCCAAAACAATTTATGAAGTTCCTGTACTATTAGAGGAAGAATGTTTTGCAGATAGAGTTTTGGAACACCTTGGGTTAGGAATATCTCGACCTAAGATCGAATTAAATTATCTTAAAAAATTTGTCAAAGGTGTGCTTGAACCCAAAGATTTTGTAACTATCGGTATTATTGGAAAATATACACAAATGATTGATGCTTATAAAAGTATTCTTGAGTCTTTTATTCATGCAGGCGTTGATAATGATGCAAAAGTAAAAATTGAATGGATAGATTCTGAAAAACTAAAATCCGAACAATCCTGCAAGAAAGCGTTCAAAGATATTCAAGGAATATTGATACCTGGAGGTTTTGGAGAGAGAGGAATTGAAGGGAAAATTAGAGCGTCATCCTATGCGCGGGACAATAAAATTCCATTTTTAGGTATTTGCCTTGGGCTCCAGATTGCCATCATTGATTTTGCTCGAAACGTTTGCGGAATCACAGAGGCGAATTCCTTTGAATTTGACGAAAATACACTGCATCCTGTCATCCATTTGATGCCATCTCAACGCAATGTTACGGAAAAAGGCGCTAGCATGCGATTGGGAGCTTATACCTGTATTATTAAGCAAAATACGAAAGCCTTTGAGGCGTATGGCAAAGCAGAAATTAGCGAAAGACATCGTCATCGTTTTGAAGTTAATAATGATTATATCGATCAACTTGAAAAAGCAGGTATAATCTTTAGTGGGACATCACCTGACGGAAGTTTAATCGAAATGATTGAATTAAAGGATCATCCTTGGTTCGTCGCGACTCAAGCGCACCCTGAACTAAAATCGCGTGTTGGCAACACGCATCCGCTTTTTCGCGATTTTGTAAAGGCGAGTTTAGCATATAAAAATAGCTAAGATCGTGATACGTAGAGTCGCAAAATTTTGGGAAATGCGATACTTAATTCTTTAAAATATTAAATATGAATGCTTTGGTCGTTCGCGACGAGAGCGGCTTCCATAATCATTTCGGCAAGCGTTGGATGTGCATGAACCGTATGAATCAATTCTTCTGCAGTAATTTCTAAATTAAGTCCTAAGCCAGCCTCTGCGATCATTTCTGTGGCTTCGCTTCCAATAATATGTGCACCGAGGAGTTGATTATATTTTGCATCAAAGACAAGTTTCGTAAACCCTTCACTTGCGCCGACAGCCAATGCTCTTCCGCTCGCTTTATATGGAAAAATGCCAATCTTGACTTCGTAGCCCGCCGCAATTGCGGCGCGTTCTGTTAGACCTACACTTGCGACTTGAGGCGTTGAGTAAGTGCATCCAGGAACGGTGTTTTCTTTGATAGGATGCGTATCAAGTTTTGATAGATGTTCGACGGCTATGATACCCTGGTGAGAAGCGACATGGGCGAGAAGAGGCGGTCCTGAGACATCACCAATAGCATAAATATGAGGAATATTGGTTAGCCCAAATGCATTCGTTTTAATCCATCCATTTTCAATGTTGACACCAGATTCTTCTAAACCAATATTTTCTATATTTGCCTGGACTCCAATGGCCACCAAAACTTTATCAGCGATTATTATCTCGCTTTTGTCATTATTTAGGAGATGTAGCGTGGCTTGCTGATTGTCTATTTCAATGGCATCAACGCGCGTATTCGTTTTAACTCTGATTTTTTTCCGCTTAAACTGTTTTTCCAATTCTATTGAAATGTCATCATCCTCAAGGGGTAAAATATGAGGTAGCATCTCAATAATCGTCACTTCCGAACCCATGGCCTGATAGAAATCAGCGAATTCAACACCAATAGCACCGGCTCCGATAATCGCCATATTATCAGGGATTATTTTTAATGACATCGCCTCTTTTGACGTAAGTATCGTCTCTCTATCAAAGGGAAAATTTGGGACTTCTCGTGGACGAGCGCCTGTTGCAATAATAAAATATTTGGCTGAAATAGTGGTTTTTGAGTCCTTCGAAGCCACTTCAATTTCATCGGATGTCACGAAACGTCCTTCGCCAACAATCACGTCAATATTATTTTTTTTCATTAAAAATTGAACGCCTCGAGAGAGTTGTCCTGCAACGTGTCGGGAGCGATTGATAACGGAAGGGAAATCAATAGAGTAGGAATCGATATTAATTCCAAAGGTCTTCGCTTTCTTTGCCGTCCGGGCGACTTCAGCGCTTTTTAAAAGGGCTTTTGTAGGAATGCATCCCCAATTTAAACAAACGCCGCCGAGGTCTGATTTTTCAATGATAACTGTTTTGTGCCCAAGTTGAGCTGCACGAATTGCTGCCACATATCCGCCAGGACCTGCGCCTAATATAGCGACATCGACATTTATTTTTTGTGTATTCATCTGTTTTCCAATATTAAGTTAAGTTCTTTCAATTTTTCCGGTGTCCCGATATCACACCAAAAATATGAACAGGTATCAAAACCTTTCATAATTTCGCCTCGGTGCATCGCTTTTAGATACGCAGGGATGAGTGAAAATGAGCCATCGAATGTTTCTAAGAAAGGAAATATTCGAGGAGAAATAATGTGGATGCCTTGAAACGCCCATTCAAATCCATCCTCGTTTATAATGTCCTTTTCGCCTGTATCTTTGTTGATCCAGCCTGTCAATATTTTGTTTCGATCAAAAAATAATTGGCGACTTGATTTGCGTTTGGCAATGGCGAGGCTCGCTAGGTTTGATGCATCATGACTACGAATAAATTGGCCTAAATCGATATCCGAATAGACATCACTATTTAAAACAATAAAAGGGGAAGTAGTCTTTAGGAGTGATTTTGCTTTGAGCAAACCGCCGCCAGTTTCAAGCAATGTTTTCTCGATTGAAACACGAATATTAAGATGCTTAAAGAGTCCGCTGTCTAGATATTGAATAATTTGATCAGCGAAATGATGCACATTAATCACTATATTCTTTATCCCCAATGCTTCTACTTTTTTAATCGTGTGATAGAGCATGGGCTGCCCTAAAACAGGGACCAAACATTTAGGGATTGTATGCGTAATGGGTGCAAGTCGAGTCCCTTTTCCAGCAGCAAATATGAAGGCAGTATCAATCATTTCTTCGTCTCATCTCTCTCGCAACGTACATCGTATGGGGGTAAAGCGCAACAATTCTTAGGAATTTCGACTTAAAAATATTTCATTAAATACAATGTGAATTGAGATTAACGATTGTATTAGGAACCCGCGTTTGGTACAATCATTTGAGGATATCCGAAGCAATTCTGTCAGTCGCTCCTGGATTTCCTAATTTTGATTTAATTTGTTTTAATCCTTGAATCATTTCATCTCGAAGTATTTCATCTTCTAATAGATCGACAATCCAGCGTACAATTAAATCTGGATTCGCTTCATCTTGAATTAGTTCGGGAATGATACGATCTCCATGAATTAGATTTGGCATGGCGAGATGTTCGACTGAGATGATTATTTTTGCCAGCCAATATGAAATGGGCGAAACTTTATAGATGACAATCATAGGCGTTTCTAAATACGCAACTTCAAGCGATGCTGTCCCTGATGCAACGACAACCATATCAGAAAAAGCCATCACTTCATAAGGATTGTCCCAGATTATTTTTACGTTTTTATGATTATCAAGTTCACCATATAAGTGATGAGGTAATTGCCTCATGCCTGCAACGATAATTTGAACATCGGGTTTAAGTATTAAGAGGATGTCGATTGATTCGCACAGAATTGCATTGTGGCGTGATATTTCATTTATACGACTGCCAGGTAAAAACCCGATGACTGGCTTCGATGCATCGAGTTGGTGCTTGGAAAGGAAGTCTTCCTTTGTTCCTATTTTCATATCTTGATCTAATAAAGGATGACCGTAGTAGGCGACGGGAATTTGATTTTCTTGGTAAAATGTTTCTTCAAAAGGAAAAATGATAAACATCTTCTTTACGAATTTCTTGAGCGTTTTGACACGCCCTTTTTTCCAAGCCCAAACTTGAGGAGAAATATAATAATAGACAGGGATGCCAAGTTTTTTCAGCTGCAAACCGAGTCGAATATTAAAGCCTGGATAATCGATTAAAATAGCGGCGTTGGGTTTTTCAATCTTACACGTATTTATAATGTTTTTAAAAATTTTCCGAAAGAAATGAAGACTTTTTATAACTTCGACAAATCCCGTAACGGCCATCGTTCTTGCATGATATTTGGCCTCTAGTCCATTTCGAATCATGGCGTCACCGCCCGTGCCCCAGAATTGAATCTCGGGATTCAACTTATGAAGCGATGCCATGAGATGCGCCCCATGGGTGTCGCCGGAAGGTTCACCTACAATAATAAGAAAGTTGGTTTTATCGAGCATTTTTAATTGGGAAAATCTGCAAATTTTTTATCGGGTTAATACAATTATTTTATTTTTGAAAGAATCAATTCAGCAACCCGTAAAGCTTCAGCACCGTCTTCGCCGCTCACCACGGGAGTTGTATTATTCATAATCGATTCAGCGAAGGACGTTTGTTCAGCCAGCATTGCATCGACATCGGGTAATTCAATATTTTGATATCGTATCTTTTTTTCACTGCCTATAATATCAATATAGCGAGCATTGTCTATAATTTGGCTCGAACCATCAACAAGATTATAGAGCTCCGTCGATTTTTTCATGAAATCAATCGTAATATATGTTTCAGCTTGAAAAATGCGCATTTTACGCATCTGATTTAAACTGATTCGACTGGCCGTAATATTGGCAACACAACCATTCTCGAAGGTGATGCGTGCATTTGCCATGTCAGGTTGTTGCGTTACGACAGCGACACCCGTTGCATCAACGTGTTTTACAGGGGAGTTTACCAAACTCAAAAGAATATCAATATCGTGAATCATATTTTCATGGATAACGGGCAATAATGACCCCCGTGCATTAAAAGGCGCAAGTCGATGCGATTCAATAAATTGTGGTTTTAGATCCATCGTATTCAGTACTTGAAGAGCAGGATTAAATCGTTCGATATGTCCAACTTGAATTTTCAGGTTTAATTTTTTTGCGAGAGCCACAAGTTCGAGAGCTTGCGACTGTGTCTCCGTAATGGGTTTCTCGATAAAGACATGTTTGCCATTTTCAAGAGCCATCTTTGCACAAGAAAAATGGGAAGGTGTTGGTGTCGTAATCCAAACCGCATCACTTGCATCAATGGCAGCTTGAGCATTGTCAAATGCTACAACCGAAAATTCATTCGCAATTTCGTCACTTCTTTTCGAGTCGATATCATAGAACCCAACAAAATCCCATAAATCATGATGTACCAAATGTCGCGTATGGAAGCGTCCGATGTGTCCGGCGCCAATAAGAGCCGCTTTTAATTTTGTTTTCATAGCCTAAAAGCTAAACTTTTTATAGGGATTGAAAAGAATTGGTGAAAAGTAATTTTCGCGTAACCGATATCATCAATTTTAGAATGCATCTGGATTATGAGTGTGTGAGGCGAGCGATACGTTCATTCATTAAATCATGATAATCTTTTTTAAGTGCTTTTGTTAAAAACGAAATATCGATGAGCTCTGACATAATTTTCTTTTTTTTATCCAAATTCTCTTGTTCCTTTTGAATAGATTTTTCAGATAGTCCTAAACGTTCTGAAGCAAAATATTTAAAAAGTACGTCCGAGTTTATTCTGTTTCTCTTACCTGCGAGTGGCAAAGCTAGCTCTTCCTGAGGGTTTTTTACGGCGATGCTCGTATTGAGTAAATCATAAGCAGGACTTAATTCTACCTTTTTATCCTTAATAATAAGACTAAAGTTTTTTAAGTGCATGTCCTCGTTTCCTGTCACAAAGCAAAAAAGAACTCTACGAAACAATTTAAGTTTTTCTAACATAGGAAACGTACAATAGTTTTCTATCACGGGGATGAGTTTTTCTATCGAACTTTTATACTTTGTCTCACGTGTGTTTTGAGTGAGTTGAGCGAAATCTTCTACATGATATTTTTTAGATTTTCCATAACGATCAAATCGTTTAATAATGTAATTTAGCTCATCATCTTTACCATATATAAGCCCATGGGAAGGAACATTTATGCCAAATATTTGAGCCATTTTCATTGTCAAATCTTCATTTTCTGGCAATTGCTCATACATATCACTTTGGGGCTTTAAAATAAACGTTCCATTCATATCAACGATTTCGAACAATTGTTTTTGAGTCGATAGACGAAGACTCAATTTTGCTTGAACGCCCTGGATGGACATTTTTGTGGCTCTAAAAGTAGCTTCGCGTCGTAATTCCTGTGCTGTATAATTTAAAATAGAAAGGTCGTTCAAGTGTGGGGAAAATTGATGCAAGCCCTTTAGGCTATATCGCATATCCCCGCATGATTCATAACTTATTGGACACTTATTCATGGATGGCTGAAACCGTTACTGCACCAACCAAATCTTGTCCAACAGCTATAAGCTGACTGAAGTAATCGAGTCGATCAATTTTATTAAATTTTAGGACACCTTCGAGCTGATTACCCTCAGGCAATAGTCCATCAAAAAATGGTGGAAAAGAATCAAATAGATATGATTGTTGAGAACGTGGCATTGTCAAAGAAATTTCAGGGCCTGAATAATCACTCAAATAGTCAAATTGAAATGAACCATCATCATGTTGGGAAAATATTCCAGCATCAATATTGTGTATTTTAATGAGAGCTTTTTTCATGAGATTTCATAAGAGGGCTATCAAAACTAAGGGAAATATTTAGGGCATTCAGAATCGCCAAAATTGTTGACCATTTCATTGTCTGCTTTCCTTTTTCTAGATCGTATATAGCGGTCTTTCCAACATTGGCCAAAATTGCCAAATCATTCCGACTCAATCCTGCGGATTTGCGATGCAAGTAAACAATTTCATTTATGTTGTTTATTACCGTCATGGCAGTAATTATAGTTGAATTATACTGACTGTGCAAGCAATAATTGTTAAAACAACCAAAAATTACTTCTATAGCAGTATAAATATCATTATGTAATAAGTATATCCACAAAATGAGTTGATAATCGGATAAAATACCGCTATAGCAGTAATAATAATGAGTTATAACTGAGATTGGTATCTGAATAAGCACTACGGTAGAAATCGAACACTGTACTTCACTTATTGCTTACCTATGTCCAAAGCGACAAGTTCTTTGGGAAAAAACATTATTTTCAATTACATTATTCGCAATGGATTTAAGCACGCAGATTTCATTTATCAAAGGTATTGGCGAAAAGAGGGGCGCTGTTCTTAATGAACTTGGTATCGTGACAGTCGAGAATCTATTGCACCATTTTCCAAGACGCTATTTAGACCGCTCCAATATTTTAACGATTTCCAAGATTCGCATCGACGAAAACGTTACGATTGTTGGGCGTGTAACGGGTCACCAAGTAAAGCGGGGTCGTAAAGGTCGTTCTTGGCTCGATGTTGTTATCGCCGACGAAACAGGATTTCTGACGTGTCGATGGTTTCATGGTGTTCAATGGCTTCAAAAAAGATTCGAAAAGGACATGACCATCGCCGTTTCAGGGAAGGTTGAATTTTTTGGCGGATTCCAAATTCTTCATCCCGATTTTGATATACTTTCCGATGACACAAGCAATCCCATTAACACAGGCATCATCGTCCCACTCTATCCCAGTACACATGCCCTACAAAAAATGGGTTTTGATTCTCGCGGATTTCGTCGGATTTTAAAACCCATAATCGACGCCAATATTGACAAAATCGTTGACTATTTTTCAGCCGAATTTTTAACAAAAAATCAACTCATTTCACTTAATGATGCGATACATTCCATCCATTTCCCAGAGTCAGAAGAGGGACTTCAAGCCGCTCAACGACGACTTAAATTTGACGAGTTATTTTTTCTTCAACTCGTACTCGCCGTTCGGAAACAACATTTCGCCGATAGAGAAAAGCAGCATCAATATGCATCAACAGGGGAAATATTAGCGCAGCAATACAAACGAATTACGTTCAAATTAACCCATGCTCAAGAGCGCGTCGTGAGAGAAATATGGGATGATTTAAAATCGCCCCATCCGATGAATCGCTTGCTACAGGGGGATGTCGGATCGGGAAAAACAGTCGTGAGTTTTTTAGCGGTTGCCATCGTTGTCGGCAACGGATATCAAGCCGCATTGATGGCGCCGACAGAAATATTGGCCGAACAGCATTATAAATCAGCTATAGAATTTTTTAAGGGGAGTGATATTCGCCCTGTTCTCATTACTGGATCTTTGACAGCCGCTCAAAAACGAGACACAAATATTGCGTTAAAAAACGGTTATTTCCATTTGGCGATTGGGACTCACGCATTAATTCAATCCAAGGTGACGTTTAAAAATCTTCGATTCGTCATTATTGATGAGCAACATCGATTTGGTGTTATGCAAAGAGGCGCACTTTTGAAGAAAGGCGAAGATGTGGATATTTTAGTGATGACGGCTACACCGATTCCTCGGACACTTTCCATGACCTTATATGGGGATTTATCATCATCTATAATTGATGAACTACCTGCGAATCGTCAACCCATCATTACGCGAAAAGTTGACCCCAATGCACTGGATAAAGTCTATGGATATGCCCGAGATCAATTGGATAAGGGACGACAAGTATTTGTGGTTTATCCCCTCATCGAAGATTCAGAAAAGATGGATTTAAAAGCAGCGACTCAAGGATTTGACACATTATCGCATGTATTTTCTCCCTATAAAGTTGTTCTCCTTCATGGCCGAATGTCAGCGATTGAAAAAGAGGAAATCATGAATCTATTCTCGCAAAATCGTATTCAAGTTTTAGTCAGTACGACGGTTATAGAAGTCGGCATTGATATTCCTAATGCGACGCTTATGATTATAGAGAATGCCGAGAGATTTGGTCTTGCACAATTGCATCAATTACGAGGGCGAATTGGTCGTGGTGAGCATCGTAGTGTTTGCGTTTTAGTCGAGCGAAAACCGACGGAAGATTCACAATTTCGCCTTGGTGTCATGACGACAACGACTGATGGCTTTGTCATTGCCGAGGAAGATTTGAAACTAAGGGGAAGCGGCGATATTTTTGGGACCAAGCAACATGGCTTGCCTCAACTCAAAATTGCGAACCTTTTATTTGATCGAGATTTATTATTTGAAGCACGAAAAGTCGCGTTTGATATGATTAAACAGGACCCTCATCTGCGAAAAGAACATCATCAACGTTTACGCGAAAATTTTTTAAAAGACTATTCCGACACTGTCGAAATGGTTTCGATCAGCTAAATAAGACCCTTTTTGCGATGGCTATTTCAGTGCTGCCTTTAAACGTGTCTCGATTTTTTCTTTCCCAAAAGCTTCGATAATAAGGGGTAATTCGGGTCCATGAATATGTCCAGTAATGGCAATACGAACGGGCATCCACAAAAATTTGCCTTTAACACCCGTCTCTTTTTGGATGGCTTGCATCGTTGATTTAAATCCGTCAATATCGAATATCTCTACGTCATTGAGTTTATCAATAAAAGCCTTAAATACTATTTTGGATGTGTCAAGATTGACCAATTCCTTGGCTTCGTCATTTTCGGGTGTAAAATCGTCTGTGACGAAAAGTTCAAGATTCTTCTCTAAATCTTTCCAGGTGGAAAGAGACTCACGAACCGCCATCAATGCAGCATCATTCAATGTGTCGGCATTGATATTTTTCGGTAGATGTTGGCGAACTTCGTTTAGATAAATGTTTGGTTCTAGTGCGCGAATGTATTGTCCATTCATCCAATTTAATTTTTCAATATCAAAAACAGCGCCCGCTTTATTCACGCGCTTCAAAGTGAAAATATCGCTCAATTCTTGCATGGTGAAAATTTCTCGATTATCGCCAGGATTCCATCCTAATAAAGCCACAAAATTAATCAACGCGTCAGGTAAGAAACCTTTATCGCGATAATCTTCCACAGCGACATCGCCTTGGCGTTTTGAGAGTTTGGAGCGGTCTGGATTAAGGAGCAATGGCAAATGCGCAAAAGTGGGTAATTCCCATTTAAAATATTGATAGAGCAAAATATGTTTTGGCGTCGAAGGAAGCCACTCTTCCCCACGAATGACCGTATCAACACCCATTAAATGATCGTCAACAACGTTGGCCAAATGGTAAGTTGGGAAACCATCTTGTTTTAAAATAACTTGATCATCGAGCTCTTTAAATGGGTAAACAATTGTGCCGCGAACCTCGTCTTTAAATCGTAATTCTCCTGTTTCAGGCGTCAACATACGGACAACGAAAGCCTCGTTTTGTGCGCGATTCTCCGCTGCTTCTTTATCCATATGACGACATAAACCATCATAACGAGTTTGCATGCCTTGGGCCGCTTGGGTTTCGCGAAGTTGCGTTAAACGCTCCGTACTACAAAAACATTTGTAAGCATGTCCGTCATCTAGAAGTTGTTGTATATAATTATGATAGATGTCTAAACGCTCGGATTGCGCGTAGGGACCATTTCCCAAATCTTTGCCAGGACCTTCGTCAAAATCGAGTCCCGCCCATTGGAGACTTTTGATGAGATTTTCAACAGCACCATCAACTTTTCTGCTTTGATCTGTGTCCTCGATGCGAAGGAGAAAAGTGCCGCCTAATTTCTTTGCGTACAAATAATTAAAGAGGGCCGTTCGGAGTCCACCAACATGGAGATAACCGGTTGGACTGGGTGCAAATCTTACTTTCATAGAGGGTCCTTTAGAATTTTATTAAATGATTATTATTGCGTTAATTTTGGGCGTGATACATATTTTTTACAATAAAAAATAGAATGATTATGCCCAGTAAAATCGTAACAAATTTATTGTATTGATTTAAATAGTATTGGATTTGGACCCAGTTTTCGCCGATTGTTGCACCGAGCCAAAGAAGGCCACCATTCCAAACAAGACTTGAAAAAGTTGCGGCTGCAATTGCTGAGACAATATTCATACGACTTAAACCTGCAAAGACCGCTACGAGGCTTCGCATCCCCGCTAAAAATCGATTGGTAAGAACCATCCAGATTCCCCATGTATCAAAATATTTTTCAGCTTTTTCGAGATTATTTTCAGAAACAAATCGATGCATTTTGTTAAAAATAATATTGCGACCATAGTGATTTCCTAAAAAATACAATGTGGCAAATCCGAAAACGCTTCCTGAAAGCGTTGTAAAGAGAGCGAAGGTAAATGAGAGGTTTTGTTTACCTACCAAATAGGCGATAAAAAGTAAAATCGTATCACCCGGAATGGGTGGGAAAATATTTTCGATATAAGATGCGAGAAAAAGGACGATGAAGACAATGACTGGATTGGCTTGGTCAATAAATTGTAAAAATGTTTCCCAAATTTGGCTCATGGACTCTTTGTAACCAAACAAATAGCGGATGCCGCTACGCCTTCGCCTCTGCCTGTAAATCCCAACTTTTCTGTTGTGGTCGCTTTGACAGAAACTTGGTCAACGGAGCAATTTAAAGCATGGGCGAGCTTTGTGCGAATTTCTTGAATAAATGGAGCAATTTTGGGTTTTTCGAGAATGAGCGTCGAATCGACATTGGATATTTTATAACCAAGGGATTCAATTTCTAAAACAAGTTGATGAAGGAGGGAAAGTGAATCGGCTCCTTTGTATTTTAGGTCCGTATCGGGAAAATGATGCCCTATATCGCCTAAAGCCGTTGCGCCTAAAAGAGCGTCTGCGATTGCGTGAGCCAAGACATCGCCATCAGAGTGTCCGAGACTGCCCTTTTCGAAAGGGATTTCAACGCCACCTAATATTAGGGCGCGCCCTTCCACGAGTTGATGGACATCGTATCCGCTACCGATTCTAAACATTAATGAAGCCCTATTTACTGCAAAAACATGGCATCGCCGTAGGAGAAAAAATGATATTTTTCAGCGATGGCCGTTTTATAGGTTCTGATAATATTTTCACGATTTGAAAATGCTGAAACAAGCATGAGTAGCGTACTTTTGGGTTGGTGAAAGTTCGTAATTAAGCCATCTATAACATTAAATTCATAAGGTGGATGGATATATTTATCGGTCCAGCCGCTACCTGCAATAAGTCCACGAGGTGGCTGAAATGCAGATTCTAGGGCACGAACGGACGTTGTTCCTACAGCGATAATACGTCGTTTTTTTGCTTTGGCCTTTTTGATGGCATCAACGGTTTCTTCTGTTACCTCGTAAAATTCAGAGGCCATACGATGCTTCGAGACGTCCTCTACGCGAACAGGTTGAAATGTGCCGATTCCAACGTGAAGAAGGACGGAATGCACATCAATTCCTCTTGTTTTTAATTGCGTCAATATTTCGTTGGTAAAATGGAGGCCGGCTGTTGGCGCCGCCACAGCTCCAACCGTCTCGGCATAGACCGTTTGGTAGCGTTCTTGATCGATTTTTGTTGATTCACGTTTGATATAAGGTGGCAAGGGCCATGTCCCAATTTCATCTAAAATAGGGTAAAGAGATTCGCCCTTTTTAAGGTCAAATTCAAGAACACGCCCACCTGAAACCGTATTGTCTATGACTTCGGCAGAGATGCCATTGCTAAAAATTAATCGATTACCAACGCGAACTTTGCGAGCTGGTTTAACAAGAGATTCCCAAAGATTATTGCCGAGTGAACGAAGAAGAAAAATCTCAATTTCATGATCCGTTTTTTCTTTAATGGCAAAGACACGAGAGGGAAAAACTTTAGTTTTATTGACAACGAGAACATCATCATCGCGAAGGAATTCGCCAATATTTGAAAAATGGCTGTGTTCCAAAGAGCCCGTTCGGCGATTCATCACCAAAAGGCGTGAATTTTCCCGTTTTTCTGCGGGATATTGCGCAATGAGTTCTTCGGGAATTTCATAATCGAAATCAGATAAAGATAGCGATTTTGTAGTATCAAAAATCATAAAGTAGAGTCTTTCAAGAGTTAAATAAGGTTTCTTGGGAGGTTGGATTTTTTAATGCGTATCCCAAATGTTCGTAGGCGAGTCGAGTCGCTTGACGGCCACGAGGGGTTCGTACTAAAAATCCTTCCATAATAAGGAAAGGTTCGTAAACTTCTTCTAAGGTGTTGGCTTCTTCACCAATAGCCACAGCGAGGGAACTCAGACCCACGGGACCGCCCTCAAATTTAGCAATAAGTGCTTTTAGAATGCGCATATCCATATCATCTAAGCCATAACGATCCACATTTAGGATGGCTAGGGAGTCATCGGCTAATTTGGCAGTAATCTTACCATCACCTTTAACTTCGGCAAAATCGCGTGTTCGGCGCAGGAGACGATTGGCGATTCTGGGCGTTCCACGACTTCTCCGTGCAATTTCGTAGGCGCCTTCGTCGTCGATTGGAACTTGGAGAATCTTAGCGGAGCGTTTAACAATGAGAGTTAGATCCTCATTGGAATAATAATCTAATCGTAAAACAATACCAAATCGAGCGCGCATGGGTGGTGTGAGGAGTCCAGCGCGGGTTGTTGCACCAACGAGCGTAAATGGATCCAGCGATAATTGAACACTGCGAGCGCTGGGTCCTTTATCAATCATGATATCGATATGGTAATCTTCCATAGCAGAATAAAGATATTCTTCGACAACATGATTAAGTCGATGAATTTCATCAATAAAAAGAACGTCTTTTTCCATTAAATTGGTCAAAATCCCTGCTAAATCAGCGGCTTTATCAAGCACAGGACCTGAGGAAGTTTTAATATTGGTCCCCAACTCATTGGAAATAAGATATGCTAATGTTGTCTTGCCAAGTCCTGGAGGACCGAAAAGTAAGACATGATCCAAGGCTTCTCCACGTTTGCGTGTCGCTTCGATAAAGATGCGAAGCTGGTCAATCGTCTTTTTTTGCCCGACGAAGTCTTCAAGACGTTTTGGCCGAAGGGCACGGTCTAAATCTTGGTCTTCTATTAGTAATTCGGGTTGTACAAGTTCGGTCATTTTTGCCCTTTTATCCAATAAATCATTGGATTGAGGTTGATTCTCAAGTCGCTAAAAAAGCGATGGCAAATATAGTAGGAAAAGCAAGGAAATTAAGTGTTAAATATATTAAAATATTGATTTGCTAATTGAATAAGTGGGCAATAAAGGTGGTAAAATTAACGTATTTATGATTCTCGAGAATTATAAATACGTCCAGAGGCTTTAAGATAATTTTCCAATACACTTTTTGCCTCGTCGCGTTTCACATCAACAGAGACGGCAATATTTCGCTCTCGTAATGCAGCGACCCAATCTTTGAGTTTTGGACCTTCGTCAAAACCAATATGGCGAGCATCTTCGTCGCGAGCACCAGCGACAACTCGTTGAACGCCGGACCAAGGTATCGCCCCAAAACACATAGCACAAGGTTCCGTCGTTGTGGCAAGCTCAAGCATTGGCAAGCCTTCAGCACCTAAATCGTAACTTCCCAGTTTTCGTTGAGCTAGAGAGATTGCGACCATTTCAGCATGGAGTATCGACATCCCTTGCGTCGTCACGAGATTGACACCTAAAGAGATTAATTCGTCTGTTTCACTATTGAAAATAGCAGCGGCAAACGGCCCACCTGTTCCTGCATCAACATTGCGCTGTGAAGCTTTAATAACAAATGCCATTTTATCACTATCGTTTGTAAAAATGGTTCTATTATTAACATATTCAATTATCCATTTTGGTAAATCGAATATTATGTTGTTTGGTTGTTTGAACATTTTTATTCCTTAAGCTACATTGATGCAATATAGTCGCTAAAACGGTTGAATTATAATTTTAACTAATTAATATTTCTGTCTAAAAATTTATTCAATTCGAAAATAATAGTTCGTGTAAGAGACAGAACCAGCGAATCCCAAAATTACTTTTTCATCTTGGTTTCGAAGATTCGACATTTCAACATCATTTAGCTCCAAAGCCGACGTTGAATACGTCGCATAATGTTCATCCAAAGTATAGATTTCCATACGATAAAGTCCGGGTTCCATGAGAATCGTATAGAATTTGTAAAGAGAACGTCCGTCGTCATTAAGCTCTATCGAGGGGAAATTGACTTCGCCAATATTCTCAATGGAATCGATTTTAGTGATGTTATCGATTGTAACGGCATTGACATTGCATTCTGGAACGGTTGTCCATTGAATAAGTCCATCAGAATTTTGAGGAATAACAAGAGTGTCATCACGCCAAAAGGTAGAATCGCCTGATAACTCGCTTGCGGGGGGAAAGGGGACTGTGCTGCCGTGGATAATATCATTGGAAACTGTCTCAAACTTAAATTCATATTCAGTACCGAATTGTATGGATACATTTGCATATTCGCTTTTTGGCATATAAGCACCATAAGTATAGACATAGACTTGGGGTATTTCATTATCAGCGTGAGATCCGCGTTGCTTTACTTCGAATGAATCAGCGACTGATTTCCACTCAAATTCAGCGACTAGATTTCCACTGATTTTTTCGTGTAATTCAACGGACACAAGGGTTGAATCGTGAATGCGAGGCAATATTTCGGCAAAGTCGTCAATATGAGGTTCGCCAGCATCTGGGATCCCATTACCGCGTCCGACCCAAATGGGTCCCCCTAAGCTTGGAGTGAGTACGCCAACATCGTCGTTGAGTGCTTCACCTTCGTCCCAAATTCCGTTATTATTGTCGTCAGAAAAGCTTACCCAGTCACCATTATCATCGATACCGTTAAAGTATGAAGTGTCGGTAACCAAGAGTGTTTTGTCCACTCGAATAATTGATTTTTCGAAGTTGCTGGCGTTTAAAATAGCTTCGACGCGTATTTCTGATTTGTATTCTTTAAAGTCGTCTTCAAAGTCAGAAATACTTAGTTCTTTGTTACATGAGGCAAGGATAAAAGCCATCAATATAAATATGATTAATTTTTGCATTGTCATTGTCCTAAAACTTGAATTCTAAACCGAATGTGGGGAGGAAAGGAAACATCCCAACGGCGGTTACGATTTTTTCTTCTAAATTCCAGTTGTAAAAGAAAGTGTTAAAATGGTTTGTCGCATTGACCAATTGAAATTTAAAAACAGCCGGATGTCCTTTAATGTTGAAACGGTGATTCCATCCAACATCCATACGAAAATAGGCTGGATAACGTGCAGAATAACGGTTCCCATTAATTTGAACGAGATTGTTATAAGGTTGAAAAAAACTTGATGTCCCACCGAGTCCTGAATTTTGCGTATAGGTATAACCCAAAACAGGCGTGTATGGCATGCCCGAATTTGTGGATATAGTCACAGAATAAGTATTTTTTTCTTTTGGTGTATAAGACGCTACAATATTAAGTGTATGAGGTTGGTCGTATTTTGGTGTATAGACTTCTCCTTGACTGGTTATTACCCTGCCATCGCTATTAAAATCAAAAAATTTTTCACTTTTAGTGTAAGAATAACCGATCCACCCATTTAGTTTTCCAGAGCTTTTCTTAAGGAGGAATTCTGCACCATAAACGACACCAGTTCCTTCGATATAGTCATCTGAATCAATAGAAGGATCGTTATCTGGATTCGTTGTTAAGGTATTGTCGTAGGGTTTGTAATATGCTTCCAAATTTGCATACCAGCCATTCCCAATCCATTGCTCCAATCCCATAATGTATTGATTAAGTGATTTTGCATGATTGTCTTTTGTGATGGGTTGCCAAAAATCCACAATATTCAGGATGGAATTTTCATCATTAATAATAAAAAGGAATTGATCATATTTACCCCAAGCGGCTTTAAAAGCCAAATCTTTATTGATGAGATATTTCAACCCAAAACGAGGTTCGATATAATATTGGTCGTGGAGACTGTATTTTGAAACTCGAAGTCCTGCTTGTAAGGTGAGAAGAGCACCAATTTGCCAGCGATCTTGTAGGAAAACCGATGCGACTTTGGGTTTTTGATTTTGATCTAAAAAGGTTTGGTCGCCGACGGATTGAATAAAGGTCATCCCGAGTTGTTTTAATTCGAAACCTGCGCTGAGCGTATGACTTTGAGTTGCGTAATAATCCAATTTTTCTTTAAGTGTCCAATCGTTAATCTCATTAAAAACAATAATGTTTAGAGTTGTCTCGTTACCATTATCATCTTCAGTTCTAAAATCGACATCTAAATCAAATTGATAATTCGTATTGGCTAAAGACATGGTTGAAAGAAATTTAGAATTGGGTACATATCGCCAGGTTAGACTATTAGTAGCGTTGCCCCAATCCCATCCAAAATCGACAGAGGCTTTTTGTCCACTATCAAAATAAAAATTAATAGCGTCACGTCCGTAAAATGACGAAAAGGCGAGTCTGCTTTTTTGATTAATATTATAAAGAATCTTACCTTGTGTATCCCAAAAATAGTATTTCCAGTCCATTGGTTCATCTTTTGACCAATAGTAAATACGTGCTAATTGATCAAAATAAGTGCGTCGGACGGTCCACATCCATGAGCCATTATATAAGGGCCCTTCGGCAAGTAACTTTGTTGAGAGAAGGCCAATCTCACCGCCCAATTGGCTGACATCCCAATATTTACCGAATCCTTTTTCATCAAAAAGTTTGTGATCTTTTGAGTTCCCTTCCTTCGTCGTAATGTTTAAAACGGAGGAAATTCGGTTTCCGTATTGGGCTGGAAATCCACCATTTAAAAATTCGGCGTCGGAGATTGCGTCCGTATTGAAAGTTGAGAATACGCCTCCAAGATGGGACGGATTGTACACTTCGATGCCATCAAGGGGAATGAGGTTTTCATCGGGACTACCGCCTCGCACAACGAGGGCCGACGAAAAATCATTCGCAGATGTAACACCAGGTAAAAGCTGTAAGGTTCTAAAAATATCCGCTTCAACAAATGCGGGTGCTGTTTTAATGTCTCGAAGCGATAGATTTACGCGACCGACTTCGACTTTTTTCTCAAATCGTTGGCGTTCAGCAGAAACAACGACCTCATCACCCATAATTGAAGTTGCTTTTAATTGAAATGAGTATGACATGTCACTTTGTGACGTAACCGCGATGTCTATTGTCTCGGAGGTAAATCCCATTGTCATCACTTTTATTGTATAATTCCCAGGAGCGATATTCGTTAAAACATAGTGCCCTGAGTTATCAGAAGCCGTGCCGACATTTGTACCGAGTAAAACCACATTAGCATACATTAAGGGTTCGCCAGTATCAGCATCTCGTAAAAAGCCGTGAATATTGCCTGCTAGAAGTAAACTTGTTGGTAAAAATATGATTATTATTGAATGGATTAAGAATTTCATTTATGCCTTTCTAGATAATAAATGTCGAATATAAAATAATTGCATACTGCGATGAATGTGAACTAAATAAACGTTAATAAAATACTTTATCGATAAAGTTTCGATTAAGCATGATGAAACATTTTAATGACAATCCCTCGATCAAAATAAAACCCTAATTTTAAAAAATATGCAATATATATATTGCATATAGGTAAATATATATTACAATATCCCTATGGAAAATTTAAAAATGAAACTCGCTCGTGTCCAAAAAGGCTTATCTCAGCAAAATCTTGCAGATTTAGTAGGTGCGACACGTCAAACAATTGGACTCATTGAAAAAGGAAAATATAATCCCACATTGAGTCTCTGTTTAAAAATTACCAAAAATTTAAATCGAACACTTAATGACCTTTTTGGGGAGGAATTATGAGTACGAAACCCTTTTTAAACATGGATGAACGGAGTAAAGGGATAGCAGGAAAGATTATAGCCGTGATGTATTTTTTAACGATTATTTCGATGCAAGGTGTTAGTATTTATAGACAGCTCATTTTAAAACAATCAATCTACGATTTTCAAGATTTTGCCATCATCCTTACCATAAATTCGCTCTTTTTAATTACAGCATTACTCTATTTTGGGGCGATACCATTCCAAAAAATAAAGGTGAAGGTTATTCTTGGTTTCTACGGTTTAATTGTTGTTTTGGGCAGTCTTTTTACGTATGCAAAATACAATATTTTCCTTGGGCAAAATCTTTCGATTCTAGCATTATTTGATAAGCTCATTATCATATTTGCAGTCAGCGGACTCATTGTACTTTTCTTTACGCTTTTTTCATTTTTAGGCAAACGTAAAATGGATAAAGAACTGAAAGAATAGAGGAGCTTAAACGTATTGACCCAATATTAAAAAGGAATGTATTTTGTACCATGCATGTAAATATAGGTTATTTTATACTAAGAATTATAATTGAGGAGAATTTATAGTATGGATATTTTAAAAAAGAGTTTAGCAGGCGTAGGTATTGTCATTGTGTTTGTATTATTGCTTGGGCTCGTTGTAAAGGATACGTATGAAATTGAGCGTCAGGTCGAAATTAAGGCATCAAAAGATGTAGTATTTGAGTACGCAAAATATTTGAAAAATCAAGATAACTATAGTGTCTGGGCAACCCAAGATTCCAATATGAAAAAAGAATATCGTGGTGTTGACGGCACCGTTGGTTTTGTATCCGCGTGGGACAGTGATAACGAAGAGGTCGGCAAAGGCGAACAAGAAATTACGGCAATTTATGACGGGAAACGGATAGATTTTGAGCTTCGTTTTATAAAACCCTTTAAAGCGACGGATTTAGCTTATATGGATTTCCAAGGGCTTGACACCAATTGAACTCTCGTAAAATGGGGCTTTAATGGTAGGATGGCTTATCCAATGAATTTGATGCTTCTGTTTATGGATATGGATAAAATGTTGGGTCCTGATCTTGAAAAGGGTCTTGAAAAATTGAAAATTGTTCTTGAAAAATAAATTATGATTTCTGAAGCAAAGAGTGTTCAAGATTATTTAGACGCCATTCCAACGGATCGAAAAGTGGCATTTAATACTTTACGAGAGACGATTTTAAGAAACATTCCATCTGGATTTCGAGAAGAAGTGAGTTATGGTATGATTGGATTTGTCGTCCCACATGACCTTTACCCTCCGGGTTATCATACAGATCCTAAGTTGCCATTACCCTTCGCGTATATTGCATCTCAAAAACATTTTATAGCACTTTATCACATGGGTTTATATGCTGATGACGCATTATTGATGTGGTTTAAAGACGAGTATGCTCAATTTACCTCCCGAAAATTAGACATGGGAAAAAGTTGTGTACGCTTTAAAAAAATGGATCAAATTCCATTTGACCTTATCGCTGAACTGATGAAAAAAATGAGTGTCCAAAATTGGATTGACATGTATGAGAAGCGATATAAAAAATAGCCGGAATAGATAAAAGATTGATCTGGTTTTCAGAGCCAATGAATTGATGATTCAGGCATGCAAAGTTTTAATCAGATAAAACGTGGATAATTCGTAGAATATTAGATTCTTATGGCATAAAATTTAAGAGTTATCTTAGAAAATCATCATTTCCTCGAAAAAGCTCAATTCCCGAAGTGTTCTTGGTTAGATTTACCGCCAATGAAGAGATTCCTGCAACAACGGCTTTTTCAACATATCCTTTTTTGGTTGGGTTATTTTGTTTTAATGATAACACTCAATGCGATGCGTCAGGAACGAACATTAGCGCTACCAAGTCTCGGTTTCGATATTGTGCATACTTTAGCGTTGATGACGATTGTTTATATTAATCTACTCGTTTTATTACCACGATACCTCGTAACGAAAAAAATCCACATCTATTTGCCACTTTTATTATTGATGATCACTATCAACGCACATCTCGTCATGGAAGTTCATGAATATTTCATGAGCATTAGCCCCGACTATTGGCACCCAAAACACCCACCATCAAACCGTTTTTATATCGGTTTTGCCATGGTTCAAATTTTTATGGTGGGGATGACATCGCTTTTCCATTTTTTAAAGGAGAATTTCCAGCTCAAAGAAGAAGCGTTAGCGTTTCAAGAGATCCAAAGTCACCAATTAAAAGCGGAGCTAGAATCCCTCAAAGCCCAAATTAATCCTCATTTCTTATTTAACACATTGAATAATATTTACTCTTTTAGCCTGTTTAAATCGGACAAATCTCCTGAAATGATTCTTAAACTTTCAGAGCTGATGCATTACATAATATATGATTGTAAAGACGAAGAAGTTTTGCTGGAAAAAGAGTTAGAATTTATTCAGAATTATATCGATTTAGAGGAAGTCCGTGTAGGCGAAACACTTGATATCCAAATCGATATTCAAAAGCCGATAATCCCCTATTTTATTTCACCACTAATATTTATACCATTTCTCGAAAATGCTTTTAAGCATGGAAATTCCGTCGCGGAGAAGGATGCCTTCATTCGCGTTGAACTTGGTATTGACACCTTAGATATGCTGACATTTCGTTGCATCAATCTCTATTCCGCAAACCCAGCAAATGAGCGAAACAAAACAAGCCACGGCATAGGATTAGAAAATATTCGAAAGCGTTTACAGTTAGTTTATCCTCAAAAACATGATTTAAAAATTAAGGAAGAGAATGGTGTCTTTAACGTGGAGCTCAAACTCGATTTGTCCGAAAGAATTGTTCCTAATTGATGGAATTTACGGGTGCTATCCAATAAAATTATAAAATGTTTAATTATTGACGATGAAGCACCGGCACGACGTGTTATCGAAAAATATTTAACGGATATTTCTGGCTATAAGATTTTAGCGCAATGCAAAAATGCCATTGAAGCCCAGAAATCAATTTTGGAACTATCGCCTGATTTAATATTCTTAGACATTAATATGCCAAAGATTTCGGGCTTGGAAATGCTTCGAACCTTGAAAAATCCGCCTCTTGTTGTCGTAACAACGGCTTATAGAGAGCATGCTTTCGAAGGCTTTGAGCTGAATGTCATCGATTATTTGCATAAACCTTTTTCCTTCGATAGAATGTTAATCGCACTGGAAAAAGTCGATGTTGTCCTTCTTGGTAAAAATTCCGAATACAAAGCAGGTGATTCGCCTGAATCCTTTATTTTTATTAAAGAAGATCGGAAAATGCATCGGATTGATTTAATAGACATTAACCACATAGAAGCCGTTGGTGATTATGTTAAAATCGCGACAAAACAAAAAAATCGCATCACTTATATGTCAATGAAAAAGATGGAAATATTATTGCCGAGTGATGCATTTTGCCGAATTCATAAATCCTATATTGTCAATCTATCCAACGTTACTTCGATTGAAGGGAATCGGGTTTTTTTAGGTGAAAAAAAATTGCCAATTGGGCAAAATTACAGAAGTACATTTTTGAGTTTAATCAAAAAATCCTAATGAATTATAATACAAAATGTAGATAAATTAGAGCTTTAAATGAAAGAAACAGAATATGAAAAATAAATGTGTAATCGCTGTTATATCCTTGATAATATTGTCGTTCGTACAATGCACAAATCTTAAAATTAATAGCAAATGGAACGATTCGGTTGTCATTATTGATGGAAATGAACAGGAATGGCGGGGAAGTCAACTTGTTCCCAAGGGGCAGCATTATGCGTTTGGTATTATGAATGATTCGACGGATATTTATATTTCCTTTCGCACGGCTGATCCGAATTTAGTGATGCAGATTCTTGGGAATGGATTTACTATATTTATCGATCCAAAGGGCAAGCCTAAAAAGACGTGGGGTATTCGCTATCCATTACAACAACGTCGAGTCCTTAAAAGCTTGATGCAATTACGACGAGTTGATTTCGATGAATTTGACCGTCAATTAGTTCAGATGCTCGAATTTCAAAATCAATATGAGATTGTGGAAAATAATGAGGATATCAAAACCAAATATCCAATGAATAACGCAAATGGTATTGAGATACAAGCTACATTGGAAAAAGGTGAGTTTCTCTATGAATTAAAGCTTCCCATGCGTTTACCCGAATTAGTACTTAAAAAAGAACAAGGGATTGGTGTTGGTATAGAAATTGGGTCTATGGAACGTCCAACGATGCGTCCAGATGACTCATCTGAAATGCGTGGAAATGAAGGTGAACGTGGTGGTGGCAGAGGTGGTTCTGGAATGAGTTCGGGAGGTCGTGATGGAAACCATCAGGGAAATCAGCAATCAAAACCGTCAATGTCCAAGAACGAAACAGTAAAATTGTGGATGCATGTAACTCTGGCGAAAAATTGAGAGGATGAATTGAATTCTAAAACGGAATTATTAGCTTAATACCCATGAATCAAGACATCAAAAAAGGAATATAAAATATGACACATACGCGGGAAGACGCTTGGAATTTGCTTGTTAAATACACAAAATCAGAATCGCTGCTGAAGCATGGCTTAGGTGTAGAGCAAGTCATGAGAGCGATGGCGGAAAAATATAATGAGGATGTTGAAAAATGGGGCATTACGGGATTGCTCCATGATTTTGACTACGAGGCATTTCCTACCGCCGAAGAACATCCTTATAAAGGCAATCAAATATTAAAAGAGTTCGGTTGGGCGGATGACATTTGCGAGGCTATTATGGGCCACGCAGAGTACACGAATGTAGCGAGAGATTCACTCATGGCCAAATCATTGTTCGCTGTAGACGAACTTATAGGTCTTGTATTTGCCGTAACGTATGTCCGTCCAAGTCGTTCTATTATGGAAGTTTCAGCAAAATCGGTAAAGAAAAAATTTAAGCAAAAATCCTTTGCTGCCAGTGTAAGTCGAGAAGACATCTTGTTGGGTTTGGAAGAATTGAATTTAGAGATGGATGTTCATTTTCAATTCGTAATTGATGCTTTGAAAGGTAAGGCCGAAACCCTTGGATTAGCGGGAGTTGAATAGCATCGAACCGCGATTGTGGCACGGAAGGAAACGCTACCATAACTATAATCACAGTTTAAGAAAACGATTCGGCGAACCTGTATATAAAATTTCACTTCATGGCAATTTTACCTGCCCAAATCGAGATGGCGCAAAGGGATATGGTGGCTGTATTTACTGCAATAATGACAGTTTTGTCCCGAAATATATTTCACCTGAAATGGACATTGCGGAACAAATGGAAGCGTCGATTCCGTTCTTTAGAGACCGGTACGGAGTTGAAAAATATATCGCCTATTTTCAAGCCTATAGCAATACCTACGGTGAATTAGAGCGATTAAAAACACTTTATGAATCGGCCATAAATTATCCAGGGATTGTTGGTTTAGACATTGGTACGCGTTCGGATTGTGTCGATGAGAAATTATTGGAATATCTTGCCAAACTAAATGAAAAAGTTCCTGTAACATTGGAATACGGTATTGAATCGATCCATGATAAAACGCTTGAGTGGATGAATCGAGGGCACGATTTTGCAAATCTCGTTTCAGTTGTTGAGATGACGCAAAAATATGGTCTTCACGTTGGTGGCCACGTTATTATGGGATTTCCTGTGGAAACACGAGAAATGATGATTGAAACGGGACTTATTGCGAATGAATTGAACCTTGATTTTATTAAATTTCATCAGCTTCATATCGTTGCGAATACAGTACTGGCAAAAAAATATAAAGAAAATCCTTGGCGTCTTTTTGACCCAGATGAATATGTAGATTTACTTGTTGATATTTTGGAGAAATTAGATCCAGAAATTGTTGTTCAACGTGTTTTTGGCGATACACCGCCAACATTACTTATTGCTCCAAATTGGAAGCTAAATGCTCCCAAATTGCAGCATTTATTGGACTTAGAATTTAAAAGAAGAGACTCTTGGCAAGGGAAAAAATTTAATATTAAGGCATGATTTCTAAGCGTAATTCATGATGTTCGTAATAAATATTATGGAAGTCTTTCATTGCATTAATATCCCTCTTATGTAGTTTTTATCATGAAAAAAATACATTTTAAAAACGGACGAATTTTGACGCAATGGTCTAGACTTGAAGAAGTTTCTGAGCTTAAAATATCGGATGGGAAAATAGTTCAAATCGGTGAAAATTTAAGTACAGATTCAGGTTATGATGTTGTTGACCTAAAGGGTCGAGTCGTTCTCCCTGGCTTTATTGATGCACATGTTCACTATTTGGATGGAGGGTCTAACCTAGATTCTGTCCAACTTCGTGATGCAAAAAACCGATCTGATTTCAATACAAAATTAAAGCAATATATTGATGCAAACGATACGAAGGAATGGATTGTCGGTGGGAACTGGGATCATCAAAATTTCACTGATAAAGTGTTACCACATCGTCGATGGCTTGATGATGTTTCAAAAAATCAATATTTTGCGCTTTATCGCCATGACGGACATATGATTCTATGCAATACCAAAACATTGCAACTCGCTGGTATAACGAGGGACACGCCTAATCCACCTGGAGGAGAAATTGAACACGATTCTCATGGGTATCCGACAGGTATTTTAAAAGATGGGGCGATGGATTTAGTTCTAAAACATCAGGCCCACCCGAATGATGATTTGCTTAAAAAATATTTGGATTTGGCTCAAAACTTGGCACTCAGCAACGGTGTAACGGCTGTTCATGATATGCTTTTTGATGCCGATAGAATAAAATTCTACGAAAAAGCCATCCAAAATGATTGGCTTAAAACGCGCGTTTTGACGTATGCGCCAGCCTTGCAATGGGCAAACATTAAATCCATGTTAATGGACGGTATTCAACAATCGCCATGGTTTGCTCTTGCTGGGTTGAAAATATTTTCAGACGGAAGTTTAGGCTCTGAAACAGCGTTGATGCTCGAAGCTTATGAAAATAAGGAAAATCATTGTGGACTCATCCATTCCGATTTTGAAGATGAAACAGCACTAAAAGCCATCATTGAAGAAGCGGATACGCTTGGACTACAAATGGCCGTGCACGCGATTGGAGACGGAGCTGTTCGAATGGTTTTGGACCTGGCGAAATGGCTTATTTTTCAAAATGGGAAAAGAGATCGCCGATTTCGTATTGAGCACGCGCAACACATTCATCCTGTTGATCAAATAAGGTTTAAGGAGCTTGATATTGTTGCGTCGGTACAGCCAACGCATTGTGTTGATGACTCGCTTTGGATTGATGGATTATTAGGCGAAAGGTCCAGCTATGCCTATCCATTTCATACACTTCAAAAATTAGATATCCCGCTTATTTTTGGTTCGGATTGGCCCGTTGCAGAACTAAATCCAAACAAGACCTTACATTCTGCTATACATCGAAATAATTGGCATATGAACGAGGCTCTTGATTTGAAAACGAGTTTGAAAGCGCATACGCAAATGGCATCGTGGGCAGGTTTCCAAGAACATAGAATGGGTGTAATCAAACCTGAAGCAAATGCGGATTTGGTTATTACAGAACCCAGCTTTTTAGATATTCAAAATAAATATAAGACTAAAAAAGACCATATTGTTGCTGTTATGACAGATGGTAACTATCAAATTAATAAGGATATAAAGGATTAAAATGAAAACTCCCATTATTGCAGTGTCTCCTTCTTTTTATGAGATTCAAAACCTAGATCGAAGTGTTATTGCAAGTTCTTACACTGACAAAATTCAAAAGGCTGGAGGCATCCCTATTATAATTCCTCCACAAATGCAAGTTGGCAATTTGATTCAACTTTTGGATTTAGTAGATGGATTGGTTTTGAGTGGCGGTTATGATATTGACCCGGTACTTTATGGCGAAGAAAAACATGAAAAAACGATCGTCCAAAGCCCTAGAAGAAAGGCAAACGATATGGGTATGTTTGAATATGCTTGGACCAAAAAATTACCGATACTTGCTGTATGTTTGGGAATGCAGGAAGCGAATGTATTTCTTGGAGGTGATTTATGGCAGGATATACCATCGCAACTCGAAAATAAAAAAGTGCATTGTATTGGGGATTGGTACAATGCTCGCCACGATATACATCTGGAATCAAATTGTCTCATTCGAGAGATTATCGGAGCGGATAAAGCCAATGTCAATAGCGGACATCATCAAGCCATACGAACGGTTGCATCAGATTTAATAATCACTGCATCTGCCTGGGATGGGATTATTGAGGCACTGGAGCCAAAAGATTCGTCACGTCCACTTTTGGCTGTCCAATGGCATCCAGAAATGGAAGAGAATGACACCGTTGGTCTCGACTTATTCCGATGGCTTATAAATAAAGTTAATAAGTAATATTTAACAGAAATTTGGCTGGATATCATTCATCTAAAATTGGATGATGTAAAATAATAGAATCCTTTAGAATTAATTAAATTCTGTTTCTAAAAAGAAATAATTAAAAAGTTTTCTCTAACGTTGATTTAATAAAAAAGTCCACTTTTACTCAATCATAATTGACGTGTTTTATTATTGGAAAAAAGATAATCACTATTATGTTGACGTTACATTCGGACGATTTTGTTTGAGAATGCGGATGGAGGAAAGTTATTTAAAACATGTTAGCGCTGAACAAATTACATCATATTAAAACGCGTCGTTGCCCTAAAATCTACAACTTTGTAGTTGTCCTGTTAATCATGTTTGTAAGTGAAGAAATTCGTGGTGAAATTACCTTGCATTCTCATGGGTGGGTGACGCTTGAATCGTACCAGCATGGACAACATCCACAAAAAGATTTAAACAGAAGTCAACGTTCAGAATTTACAGGCATTGTTGATGTCTTTCGCTACAAAGCATTTACGTTTACGTTTCTCTTAGGAAATACAACTGACATTTCGAAAAATCCTGATAATTCTTATTTTATGGATAGGATTATTTATACCTATACTTATGGTGGGAGACTTGATTTAGGTGGCATCGTTATTCGAGGAGATTATCATCATGATTGTATTCATCTCATTAATCGCCCTGAAATATCAGGTTCTACGTGGTGGAACGCTTATTTAGTGCGTATCGGTACGCCAGGTGCGTTTTATTTATACTTACCCGAAGGATATGGTGAAGACCGTAATGGTTTCTTTAAATCTTTTGATGGCCGAGTCGGTATGGCAGCCTATCGAAAACCTGGTAATACAATAGCTGATGGCAAAAATCACAATTATAAATATGAATTTAGCAACCTCGTTCGATATCATATTGCTGGGGCGCATAAATTTATTTCTTTCATCGATCTCAATCAACGTCTATGGATTACCTGGGATCAAAAACAAGAATATAAAGGAGAAGTGACATTTAATTTGATGATGCGAGGAAGATCAAATTATGCTGGAATTTATTACGAATATCATTTTTATGATAGCTACTCCAAAGATTTGGAAGATGGCCTTGGTTCAATTGGATTTCGAATCCTTTTCTAATTAAATATGACTATGAAATCAATGAAACACTCAATACTCGTCATTCTAAGCATTGCTGCATTTTCCATATCTAACTTAAAAGCGGACGTAGAACTTATTATGGAGACTCAAGGTTATTTGCTCTTTGCTCCTCATATTCATGGATATAAAACCACAACGAGCAAAAATCCTGGCTATCGCGTTGAGTTAACAGCCTTAACAGATATTGTTCGATGGGATAATCTTTATTTCAGTTTTTTAACATCCAATAAAACGCTTATCAAAAATTCACCCGAAGTAGGTGGGTTTGGCTTGGATCAACTATTTTATACACTAAGCCCAGATTTAAGATATGAATTTAAAAAGTGGATGATGCGTTTAGGTTACCTTCATGAATCTCTTCATTCCGTGAGTAATGCAACGCTTGGAAGAACCATTTGGATGAATGGAATACAATTTACGATTGGGAGTAAAGGCTCGAATTATTTATACATTTGGGAAGAATATAAGAATAACAAAAATAAATTTCTGAATCATATCGACGGACGCTCGTTTATTGAATTTTATCGCCATGGAAATGAAACGATTTGGACCTCTCGAAATCATGATTATAAGATGAAAATTGGCGGACGTCTACGGTTTCAAATTGGGTCGTTTAATAAATGGGCTTATTTCGTCGGCACCGATGGAACAGGATGGAAGCGTCAAAATGGAGATTGGGAAGCAAAAGGTATTGTACGCCTAAATATGTTCCGGAAAGGCTTAAAAAACTTTGCTGGATTTTATTATGCTTACAATTTTTACGATACTTTTTCTCCTGATAACGAACAATACCTAGGCTCTCTTGGCTTACAAGTCATTTTTTAATATTAGATTATTCAATGCCCAAAATAATTTCACGATTCGTATTTTTGGGGCTTCTTTTTTCTACAGCGTTTTGTACTGATTCATTAAATCTATACAATCGACAAGTAAATTTCAGCTATTGGAATGATAATGTTGGTTTTCAACGTCAGATAAAAGGACTCCTTCCCCTGGGTGATGATGATTTTATGACGGCGAGTTGGCGTTTGGACATCGGTACAGGTGATGCAAAAATGTGGGATGGCGTCGAACTCTATTTTGCCATTTTTACGAACAGAATTGATAAAAATAGATTCGATTTACTCTCAGTTCGCTATTATAAAGAGTTTTCAAAAGAGGATTGGTTTTTCAAAGTTGGAACAGGTGCATTGGTGTGTGGAAATTTTGGAGGTGGATGGATTCAAAATAAATTTCACGCATTAAATGGATATTCTCAACTTAAACTTGATTATATCAACCGTTCTTATTTTGGTGGATTACTCTATTTTAGAACAGCCTACAGTATTCTCAAATCACGCTATATAACAATTCAACCCTATGCAACGAGTACATTGAGAATTGGAACAGGGCCGAGTAATATGAGAGTGGGTCTAGAATTTAATAAGAATTATAAAAGTACAAATTTACCCATTCGTGCAACATCACTCTTTCGCATTGGATATGCACATTATTTAAATTCTGCTGGTTTAATGGAATCTCACTTCGCTCATGGACCCGTTGTCGCACTACAACTAGGTATCGTTTACCTTGATCAAATAGGAATCACTTTATGGATTACTGAAAACCAATATGGTTTAGCGGATCCTCAATACGGCATAAGTCTGAGCTATCGTCGCCATTCATTAAAACTCCCTAAATTACATAGTGTAATGTTCCCTTAAAAAAAGACCCTTGGGTAATTTCAAGAGTCTTTTCAATTTCACTAAAAATATATTATTGAATGAGGATGCTAATACATATTATCGTTTTAACGTGTCATCAGGGGAATAGTGGGCAAAATGTAAATCCGTTGTCTTTTTATATCCTGGATAGATGCGTTTCGCAATCCAGTTTAAAATTGAATCGCTGACGCCATTTAAAAAGGCATAATGCATATTGTCGCATTGGTGATGCAGCTCATGATGTTGTCGTGAGAGTAATATTCTATATCGTCCTAGAAATCTAACAATTTTTGAATTTGATGTATGACATAGATAATGCGATATTTCAGCGACAGAAGATAGAATACCGATGTAAACGAGAGCGTGAAGAAGCATTGGACTCATATTAAAACCAAGCAAAAGTACAATGACGAAAATTAGATACGGTACGAGCCAGATTTTTGCACCTGATTCATTGAAATATACAATTGGAATGGGTCTTTTTGTGTACATGGGCGTCTGGTGATGCCGATGAAAATTCGCAATAAAAGGGCCAAAAATGGACGTATAATTATCCGTGTTGTCCATAACCATGTGGATGAATCCATTGATAAAATCAGTCAGTAAATAGGCTATGATAAAAGCGAGGAATTGAAGAGGAATCGAAATGGGGATATCAATGATGAAGCCGATTAAAATAATTTGCATTGAGAAATTTAAAGTCGAAATAAATCGATTGAACCAACTGTAAAATTTGTGAGTTGTATATCGGTGCATCGCCGAATTGAATTGAATTTGTTTCTGTTGAATATCTAGAATAACATGTCCTAATCATTTTTTGGGTTTCGCTTGATTCGCAAGCACTGTAGAATCTTGTTCCACATGCGAAAAATAGCGTGAGGACGATACCGTCTCATCCTTCCAAAACAATATAGGATAATGTTTCTTGAGTACTAATACCTTTCATTTTTCAATGATTATTCGTGAAATATGTGAATATAGTAAAACTATAATATTATCCGTAAAAAAAGACCCTTGACTTTTCAAGGGTCTTTTTGATTATTCTTTATGCGCCAACCGTTCAATGCGAATTGCTGTGCATTCAATTACAAGATTAGTTCAAATCGAATTCTCTCAAAGTATCCATTATTTCTTATTCAGATCTTTTTTGATTTGATCACCCATTTTTTTAGCCAATTGAGTCAAAATAATCGCATAACCAGTAGCATCAATATTTGCTGTTTCGGGTTCCTTTTTATTAATACTTAATATCGGAAGCCTTATCGTGCAACGGGTTCCGGGATAATACAAACCTCTACTATAAAAACGTCCTGATTCTTTTGTTTCGTTGCCAGGCTCCAAATTCTTTGGGTTGGGTCCATACATTTGCATATTGACATTTTGCAAAAATATCTCTTTCTCACTCGGACAATAAATAGTTGAATAAATAACTAAAACAGCGTCAACATTAAGCATCTTCGACAATTCTTCGCCTAAAGAGGTCGGTACTTGAACATCATTGAACGCCATAAATATTTGTTTATCTGCTGCTTTAGGGGTGTATTTCATGGCTTTGAATTTTGACATCACACCACCATGTGCAGTATAATTAACATAGGGTTCCACTACGATATCCGTAACGATATATCCATCTGGATAACCCCAGGCTGTATTGTGCCCTTCTGCACTTTTATCTTGTAACCAATTGGCAACATTATGCTTTGCTTTTCTAACTTCGAAAGCTTGATAAGCGGCTGTCATCTCTTCGCTTGTAAGAAATTGATCGGGAGTAAGTAATTCCATCCCATAATCGGCAAACGTTTTAACAAGATCATTGATGCCATTTTCGTAAAAGGCGACTGCAAGATCCGAAGCGCCTTCACCAGAACTCCGTTTTTTATAACCCGATACATTTGAGTAAGCATACGTTTGTGTAAATCCTGGATCGAATGTAAAAAACGAAACTAAGGCAACGCGTTTTGGACCCTCTTTCATTTTCTTTAGGGGCATTTTATAATCTCTAGGTACATCGTACTTGATACCTTTGTAAACCTTATCAGGCTTAGCAACGAACTTTGGAAGCTGACTTTGCGCGTAAACCAAAGTCACGGATACGACGAGTGCAAAAAACACATGTAAAACTCTCATACTACCTCCTGTTAGAACGCTATAAAAAATAGCGTCGGGTTGATTGACTGCAATAATAAATAATTGCTAATATAAAGCAATATAAAAATTTTAACTAAGATTGATGGTTCTAATGAGTTGGATGTAATTAGAATGAATAATTCGATTGGCTGTAAATAAAAAAAGACTTTTAAGGAATTTCAAAGGTCTTTGTAAATGTCTTTATTTATAGCAAGAATTACTTAATAAGCGCTATTTTCCTAATTTGAGAAGATTGACCAACGCTTTGCGTATCACTATAATTTCTCGTTGAAAATAAATGACGAGGTAAAAACTCGAAAAACAAGTGAGGAAATAGGGATAGGCATTTGAATTTCCTTCAAATACTTAACAATTTCCTCATCAAAATCTCATAATCGTTTATATATTCCAGCCTATGTATAAAGAAAATGATCATTTGATTCTAGTTGTTGATGATGAAGCTGACATCCGCGAACTAATTCAATACAATTTAGAAAAATTGGGATATAAAAGTATTGGAGCCAGTAATGGCGAGGATGCAATCAAACAGGCACGTGAAAAAAAACCGACACTCATCATTCTTGATATTATGCTCCCAGGTATTGATGGCCTCGACGTTTGTAGAATTTTAAAGGACGATTCCAAGACACGACACATTTGCATTATTATGCTTACAGCAAAAGGTGCAGAAGCAGAAATAGTCCGTGGTCTTGAGGTCGGTGCTGACGACTACGTCACAAAACCTTTTAGTCCAAGCATTCTCATGGCGCGCGTAAAAGCAAATATTCGCCGAAATTCGAGCTCAAAAACGCTTGAAGGTGTTATTGAATACACAAATTTATATATCCATAAAGGTCGCCGAGAAACCCTAATCGATGGAGAACCCATCATCTTAACCAATACCGAATTCTTGATTTTGTACCTATTGGCGTCCAATCCGAATTGGGTCTTTACGCGGGCAAAAATTATTGATGCGATTCGCGGCGATAACTATCCTGTTACGGATCGATCTGTTGATTTTCAAATTATGGGATTGCGAAAAAAAATGGGAAAAGTCGGAGATTTTATCAAAACGGTTCGCAGTGTAGGCTATCGTTTTATCGATGATTTGGACACACAATAGAATAAAAAATGAAGAAGCAAAGGCTTATAACGCGACTTTTTATTTCGTACATTGTTCTCGCAATTAGCGCCATTTTTTTGCTCATATTTTTCTCCTCAAAGGCCATTGAAAAATTCTATTTTGATCAAAAGATTAGTGACCTTCGGGCTCGAGCTGAATTTGTAAAAGAATGTGTGTTGATGTCTGGGTTGCAGGATTCAAATCAATTACAAGAATCGTGTCGACGTATTGGCAATGCAACACAAACGCGCATTACTCTCATTAATAATGCGGGGAAAGTTTTAGCTGACTCAGAAGAAGATCCTCAAAAAATGGATAATCATGGAGACCGTCCCGAAGTCATTGAAGCCATACAAAACGAAGAAGGATTGAGCAGACGATACAGCTTCACATTAGAGCAGGAGCATCTATATCTAGCGAAAAAACTATCGTCACAAATTGAAAATTTGATAATTCGTGTATCTTTTTCTACAAAAGATTTGGATGATGCATTAAACTCAATAAAAGTTGATCTTCTTATTATTGGAATTTTAGTAATTTTACTTTTTTCAGCGCTAAATTGGTATTTATCCCGCTCTATTACTCGCCCCATTGATGTGATGGAAGAAGGAGCCAAGCGTTTTGCTGCTGGTAAACTTAAGTTAAAGATTCCTGAATCGAATATCAGTGAACTCGCAAGTTTAGCGCGATCATTAAATGAAATGGCTGATCAATTATACGAACGAATTAAGGCGATAACACAACACAAAAATGAACAGATTGCTATTCTAAGTAGCATGACTGAAGGCGTTATTGCACTGGATGCAGATGGCGTTGTACTTTCATTAAATACAGCAGCCGCTGAAATGTTTGATGTAAAGCATAAAAAGATAATTGGGCAGAAATTGTATGAGATTATTAGACATGCCGAGTTAAATACATTTATCGCCTCGATCCTCGAAAAACAAGAAACTTTATTTCGCCAGTTATCCGTATTTGGTGCAGAACGACGACTATTGAATGTCATCGGTAGCGTTATGCCATCAAAAAAAGGGAATGAGACAGGCATCGTAATCGTGCTCTCTGATTTAACACAAATTCACAAGCTTGAAAGAGTCCGCCGAGACTTTGTCGCGAATGTCTCGCATGAATTAAAAACGCCCATTACATCCATCAAAGGGTATGTGGAGACACTTCAAGATGGAGCGTTAGACGATAAAGAAAACGCAGCTCATTTTCTTGAGATTATCTCGCGACACACGGACCGATTAAGCGAAATTATTGACGATTTGCTCGAACTTTCAAGAATTGAAGAAATTTCGAAAAATGATGAAAAATATATAGAATCGGTTTATGTCAAGACCCTATTCGAAAAATTAGTGATGGATTATCAATCACTCATTGATCAAAAGAATATTCGAATTGTTGTTGACGTTGATGAAGACATTAAGATTGATGTAAACATAAAAATGATGATTCACGCCTTGGGGAACTTACTCGATAATGCATTGAAATACTCGAATCAGGATACAAATATCATATTGCGAGGATTCAGATTGGGCATGAATACAATAATAGAAGTTGTAGATCAAGGCCTTGGTATCGAAAACGTTCACATTGATCGCATCTTTGAACGTTTCTATCGCGTTGATAAAGGAAGAAGCCGTGACGTTGGTGGAACAGGACTTGGACTATCCATTGTCAAACATATCGCACGACTCCATCATGCTAAAATCGAGGTCGAAAGTGAGCTTGGAATGGGCAGCACTTTTAGACTAGTATTTTAGAATTATTTCGATTAATTTGTTTTCAATGTCCTAATAATCATATCCCTAAACACTTAATAATTATAAGATAACAAATATTCTCTTGCGATTTATTTGAATGCGTTCAAATAAAAAACTAATCGTTTCCTCATGATATCCTCACAATTCAAATGCATAATAGTGCGATGAAAATAAAACGCACAATAAAAGAAAGAAAAAAACAATGAAGAAAGTACTTTTGATTTCGATGGGTATGCTTTTCGGAATCGCATTGATGGGTGGAGATACGAAAATAAGCGGTGACACTCATTTTGGTTACAATTTAAAAAGCGCTGATGAAAGCGATTTTGCTATTTCAAGAGCCTATTTCACGGTCCAAAGCAACTTAAGTGATAATTTATCTTTCAAATTTCAAACAGATGTAGGTTCAGGTAGTCCATCCGATTTTACGGTCTATTTGAAAAATGCCAAATTAGATTGGAAAACAGAATTAGGCCTCATGACTTTGGGATTGCAGGGATTGAATACATTTGGTGTGCAGGAAAGTACATGGGGATATCGATTTATAGAAAAGTCAGCAATGGATCGGAAAAAGTTTGCAAGTTCGGCAGATATTGGCCTTGGTTTTGAAAAAAAGCTGAGTTCCATTACGAGCAGTTTGATTGTTTCTAACGGAACAGGATATAAGAAAAAAGAAGATGACGCACATAAAAAAGTTTCTTTTCGTCTTTTATATGGTGAAAGCAAACTTAAAAAAGGTTTTAATGTCGGACTTATTTCAACTTATGAAGCCAATGATTATGAAAATATTAGTGCATCCGATACAAGCATCGCAAAAGGTCATACGATTGTCGTTGGAGGTTTCGGTGGTGCTCTACTTGGATCATTGAGAGTGGGCGGAGAATTCAATCGAATGACTTCTACGAATGCATCAAGCTATTCAAAAACGTTACTTTCAGTTTATACGAATTACCCCTTAGGAAATAATCTCTCCGTCTTTGGTCGTGTGGATGCCTATAGCACGGATGTTTCGGGAAATGGAGAACTGTATGTGGTTGCTGGCTTGAATTATCAACCCGAAAAACAACTTCATATTGCCCCCAATATCGCAATCTTGACGAAAGAGAATGAAGACACGTCTCTCGTATATCGTTTAAATTTTAGACTTTCGTTTTAAATATGAAACAAATAAAGGAAAATATTATGTTAAATAAATTAAGTAAATTGAGTGCAATTATCTTTTTAGCGTCCTTCTTTATAGTAGGATGTAGTCCTAAAAATGGTGAAAAAACCGAAACCGTACAATATTTAACGATCAAAGGTTCTGATACAATGGTTCACCTTGCAAGTGACTGGGCTGAAACTTTTATGAAAACACATCCCAATATTGAAATCTCTGTAACCGGGGGTGGTTCTGGTACAGGCATCGCAGCATTGTTGAATGGCACAACGGATATTTGCATCGCATCACGTAAAATTAAAAATAAAGAAATCAAATTAGCATCAGAAAAAGGGATTTCGCCAAATGAAATCGTTACGTCACGTGATGGGATTGCTGTAGTTGTAAATCCTGAGAATCCTATTAAAGTACTGAGTATTGAACAAATTGGAAAAATCTATACGGGGGCTTATAAAAACTGGCAAGATGTCGGCGGTCCTGATCAACAAATTATTGTTTTATCGCGTGAGTCGAGCTCGGGGACCTATGTGTTTTTCCAAGAGAAAGCCATGAAGAAAAAAGACTATACGCAAGACGCCATGCTTATGCCATCGACATCAGCCATCATTCAAAGCGTAACGCAAGATAAGTGGGCTATTGGGTATGTTGGGCTCGGATACGGTGTGAAAGCTCAGGACAAAGTCAAAATGTTGCATATTAAAGATCAAGCCAATTCACCAGAAATTAGTCCTTCTGTCGCATCCGTTCAAAATGACAGCTACAGCCTTGCGAGACCTTTACATTTTTACACAAATGGTGCATTAAATGGTGCAGCAAAAGAATTTGTAGAGTTTGTTTTATCAAAAGAGGGTCAAAAAATTGTTTTAGAATCGGGCTACGTCCCTGTTGACTAAGTATTCTAAATGAATTCTTGGCGAGATAAACTAATTTACATCATACTGGTAGGATCCGCTTCTACCAGTATTTTAATCGTAGTGCTCATCTTTGTTTTTCTTGGTAAAGAGGCCTTTAGCTTTATCTGGGATCCTGGGTTTTCAGAGCTGTGGCACACAAAATGGATTCCAGTATCTTTTAAAAAAGAAATATTTGGGATTCTTCCCTTGATGACGGGAACGTTGCTTGTGACGGCTCTTGCGACGCTTTTGATGATTCCTTTCGGTGTATTGGGTGCCATTTATGTTGCCGAATTGGCAAGTGATAGCGAACGACAAATTTTGAAACCATTTATTGAAATACTTGCAGGTGTCCCATCTGTTGTTATTGGCTTTTTTGGACTCGTTGTTTTAAGCCCAATCATTAAACATTTATTTGGCTTGAACACAGGTTTAACGGCCTTAACAGGAGCCATTCTCCTGGCCTTTATGGCAATTCCTACGGTTCTTACCGTAAGCGAAGATGCGATTCAGAGCGTGCCAAGAGCATTTCGCGAAGCCTCTCTTGCCTTGGGCGCAAATCAACTTCAAACTATATTTCGAATTATTGTCCCTGCCGCTTTGCCAGGAATAATAGCGGCGATTATGTTGGGAGTGGGTCGCGTTATAGGCGAAACAATGGCTGTATTAATGGTGACAGGGAACGCCGCCAAAATAACACTTAATCCTTTCGATTCTGTTCGTACGATGACGGCTACAATCGCTGCCGAAATGGGGGAAGTCGCCTTTGGAAGCCATCATTATCAAGCCTTATTTTGGATTGGAATATTTCTCTTAATTATGACATTCCTCTTAAATCTTATGGCGCAACGCGTTTTACGAAAGTATCAAATGCGATGAAAAAAAATCATCAAAGTAAGGTCATCATCTGGGCTTTACGACTTTCCACCTATTTTATCGTAATGGTCGTTGGATATCTTTTATTCGATATTATTGTCAAAGGATTACCGACAATTAGCTGGAGTTTCATATTTGATTTACCCCGTCATAGTGGCGCTGAAGGAGGCATATTGCCTGCAATTGTGGGAACGATTTATCTCGTTTTAGGGTCCATGATTTTCGCATTGCCCCTAGGAATGGCTTCTGCGATTTATTTGTCAGAATATGCGTTTCAAGGACGATTTAATCGCTACGTTAGGTTAGCAATTATCACTCTCGCGGGTGTCCCTTCAGTCGTTTTTGGATTGTTTGGATTGGGACTCTTTGTATTATTTTTTGGATTTGGTGCATCCATATTATCCGGGAGTCTGACGCTGGCTTTTATGATATTACCCACCATTATTGTCTCAAGTGAGGAAGCCTTGCAGGCTGTTCCAAAAGGTTTGCGAGAGGGCAGCCTCGCCTTAGGAGCAACGATGTGGCAAACAGTTTATAAAAATGTTTTGCCTTATGCTTTACCCGGGATGTTTACAGGTTCAATCTTAGGCATTGGCAGAGCGGCAGGTGAGACAGCGCCTATTCTATTAACCGTCGCCGCCTTTTTTCTTCCTCGGCTTCCCAATTCGATTTTTGATCAAGTGATGGCTTTGCCCTATCATTTATATGTTTTAGCAACTCAACATCCTGATGCCCAAAAAGTGCTTCCAATGCAATACGGAACAGCATTGGTTTTAATTGTTATTGTGGTCTTCTTTAATTTGACGGCTATAATTTTGAGAAATCATTTTAGAAAGAAGATTCAATGGTAAATAATGTCAAAACCAAACTAGCCTCCGAACATGTCGATTTTTTTTATGGGTCGAATCAAGCCTTATTTGATATCCAAATGAAAATCCCTGAAAATAGCGTGACGGCTTTGATTGGACCTTCTGGATGCGGGAAATCGACATTTTTGCGGATGTTCAATCGCATGAATGATATTATTCCCGGCACGCATCATACTGGGAGAATTCTATTTGAAGACGATGATATTTACAGTGCCAATACAGATGTGGTGAAATTGAGACAACAGGTTGGTATGGTTTTTCAAAAATCGAATCCATTCCCAAAATCTATTTTTGATAATATCACCTATGGGCCGAATATTCATGGTTTAAAAAACAAGAAAAAGCTTGAAGAAATTGTTGAGAAAAGTCTTAAAGGGGCTGCGCTTTGGGACGAAGTAAAGGATCGACTTCATGAAAGTGCCATGGGACTTTCGGGAGGGCAACAGCAGCGCCTATGTATTGCAAGAGCGTTAGCCGTTGAACCTCAGGTTTTATTAATGGACGAACCTGCTTCGGCATTAGATCCAAAATCGACTGCTCATATTGAGGAACTTATCGGAGAGCTTCGTGAGAAATATACGATTATGATCGTCACTCATAATATGCAACAAGCGGCTCGCGTGTCTGATTATACTGCATTTTTTTACGAAGGCAATTTGATTGAACAAGGCGAAACAACGCAAATATTTATGAACCCTCATGAACAAAAAACCGAAGATTATGTTACAGGAAGATTTGGTTAACCAGGAGATTAAAAATGGTACTTCATTTACATAGAGAAATTGAATTATTGAAGAAACACATTATTCACGAAGCGACGATGGTTGAAGACAATCTTCGTGATAGTATTTTAGCACTTATCATTAAAGACGAAGAATTGGCGAATGATATTATTGCACGCGATGATGCGATTGATATCAAAGAAGTTGAACTTGAAGAAGAATGTTTGAAAATCTTCGCACTTTATCAACCTGTCGCTGTTGATTTAAGATATCTCGTAGCGTTTTTAAAATTAAATAATGATTTAGAAAGAATCGGCGATCTAGCATCAAATATTGCTGCACGAGCCGCATCATTATCGCGTCAAAAGAGTATTACGATTCCTGATACAATTCCGAAAATATCAACAATTGTTCAGAAAATGCTTAAAAATAGTATTGAAGCCATCATTGATCTCGACGGGAAAAAAGCTGCCGATGTTTTAGAAATGGATGATGAAGTTGATGCCAAGCATTTCGCCATGTTTCAAATGATTGCAGACAGAATTAAAGAGCAGCCTGATAGTGTTGAATCCTGGTTAGAAGTGTTGGCGATTTCTCGATATTTAGAGCGAATTGCGGATCATTGTACAAATATCTGCGAAGATGTCGAATATATGTTGAGCGGCCACATACATAGGCATCAGAATAAATCATAATATTATGATTTTAGTTAATTAAGTTCGTCTTTAAGGAGGATTTATGTCGTTTTTTCATTTAGATTGACCTGAAATGAAAATATATATGAAAGCTTAGATAAAGAACACAAACAAAATGGAGTTAAAGTGAAAACACAACCTTCGGTTTTAGATACACAATTGAAACATGTAAGCGTACGCTCATTTCTGGATCGTGAAGTTTCAGATGACATGCTTCAACAGATTATAGATGGAGCTCGGCGGGCTCCCACTAGCAGCAATATGCAGGCTTACAGTATTATTGTTGTGAGAGACGAAAATACGCGTTTGCGATTGTCAGAATTGACGGGCCATCAGAAACATGTCGCTCAGGCGCCTGTATTTCTTGCATTCTGTGCCGATTTAAATCGGCTTGGTGTTGCGACCGCTCTCAACAATCAAGTCCTCCAATCGAGTCTGGAGACCTTCGTTATATCCACCGTCGATGCTGCGCTTGTCGGGATGAACGCCATGACGGCTGCTGAATCATTGGGCTTAGGCGGCGTCATGATTGGCGCTGTTCGGAATCATCCTAAAGAGGTTGGCGATTTATTGGCTTTGCCAACGGGTGTCTATGTGGTTTTTGGGATGGCAATAGGTTGGCCAGATACAGAGCAATTTCCAACTCAGAAACCCAGACTTCCTGAAAATCTTGTGGTCCATAGTGAACGTTATGATGCCAGTGGATTTGAAGCTGGCATTCAGGAGTATGATGCTCAATTGAGCGAATATTATGGACGTAAGGATAAAGGGCAAAGCGGAGCTTCTTGGTCGGGACCGTTAGCTCGGGGTTTGTCTAAAACGTTAAGGCCTGAATTACTTCGTACACTTGAGGAGATGGGATTCAAAATACGGTAAGAGATAGACTTGGTTGTAGAGCCCACGTCAAAGGAATCAAATAATAGCACTCTTTTAACAGAGACGGTTGATATAGAAAAGCCTCTAGGTCATTGACAAGTAGAGGCTTTTTTTGCGAATAAAGTTTACGTTTATTTTAGAAATATCATTTTAATAGTTTTGCTAAATGAACCCGTTGAAAATCGGCAAAAATACATGCCAGTGCTCACAAGGTTGCCGTCTCCATTTATCCCCGACCACTGGACATTATAAGTTCCCGCTTGTTGAGTACCCTTTTGAAGGGTCGCAACTTCTTGACCCCGAATATCAAAAATACTTAATGTGACCATAGATTGTTCTCCTAAGTCATAGCTGATTGTTGTGCTTGGATTAAATGGATTGGGATAGTTTTGCGCCAATGAATAGTTTGAAATGAGGATTTTACGATCTTCAGCGCCAGTAGAATTTTGGACGATAATAGTCCCTTTCATACCGCTCGATGCGTGAGGGATACATACATAATAGTGGGTCCCTACTTTTAGATTTGCGGATAAAACGATTCCGCCTCCAAAAGCCGTTTCGAATCCATTTGGAAGAGCTGTATTGTTATTTGCATCCCAACTTGCTTGGCTAACCTCTCTTGCAGCGTGCGGCGATGCGATAACAAAACTAACGGTATCACCCAATTCTATTGTGATTGTTGCTGGTGTAAATGTAAATCCAGAATTATTAATGGTCCAAACCGTACTTAACCCTGTCAAATGTGATGACAGCAGTAGAAGTGATATTAACATTATATTTTTCATTTAATTTCCCCTTTTTACGCTATTCATAGGACTTTTCGATATTGTCCTGTTTTTAGTGTGGTTGCTGGTCTCCACTTTTGCATTTTAAATTGATATCAATTTCGAATAACCCAAAGTTACCAGTGTTTCCCCAAACAAGACAAATCACTTCTCTGCCGCAATAGAAATATTGATTTTAAACGTTTTGACAACTTAATCTCCTCCTGAGTCGCATATGCATACTTCCCAATAGTGATAAATTTAATCATGTAATATTTCGATGCAAGAGCTTTATATTTTGATGATTTATTTTCGGTTAGGAGATTAGATTGAATATGTACGACCTTAGATCGACAAGACTCGCGAGACTCTTTTTATATTTACTATTTGCTTGAAAATGACGTGAATATGACAAATTCGCTCGTTTCACTTGAGAAAAGTTTGCAAGGTGTTATGTTAGCTGATATGGAAAGGCAAGTAGCAAAGACAATCTTCATATTTACAAGCTTCATGCCCATGTTTTGACAGAGTTTAATTTTTTTTCGAGGTTTATGTAAATGGTGTTACAATCACGCCTCCTCCAAAAAATCTAAATGAAAGAGAGTTCCTAAATGACATTGATTACAAATTCAGTGATTACGTGCCCATCTTGTGGTTTTAAGAAGGACGAAGAAATGCCCATAAATGCCTGTCAGTTTTTCTATGAATGCGAGAACTGTAAAACGGTTCTAAAACCAAAGATTGATGACTGTTGTGTCTATTGCAGTTATGGTACTGTCAAATGCCCATCTAAGCAGGACAGTAGTGATTGCAGTTGTTGACATAAATGGCTTTTGAATGACAAAGGAGAATAAAGAATGACAAAATGTTTCATCAGAGGTTATTTTTGAGGACGATAGTCAAATGATAAAAATCTATCTTTTCGTGAAAAGTAAATTATTTTGACCAATCAAAAAAGATGGGAGAAAGCTTGATATGACGATTCAAAGCGAGCAACAAAAAATTCAATATCTGGATGGAAAAAGATTTCGCGTAGCATTTCTAGCGGGTGCAGATGCCGTTATCGCCGACCAGGCTTACCTAAATAAAATTAATGTTTTCCCTGTACCAGACTCAGATACGGGGACAAATCTCACTTCAACCGTACAAGCTATATCGGCTGAAATTCCAAACGATAGTGATTTAGACAAAGTTTTAAAAGGCGCTTCAGAGGCAGCACTGACAGGAAGTCGAGGTAATTCGGGCATCATATTATCTCAATTTATTTATGGATTGAGCAAATCGTTTAAAGGCAAAGAGAAGGTCAATATTCACGAGTTTGCTCACGCTGTAAACGAAAGTATTCATCATGTTTATACCTCATTAATGAACCCTGTTGAAGGCACCATTATTTCAGTCATGAAAAAATGGGGCGAAGCATTGACACATGAAATCCATAAAAGCGATGATTTTGTAGAGGTTTTGAGGCATAGTTATGACGCCGCCTTGGAGGCATTAAAGAATACACCCAACCAATTAAAAGTGTTGAAAGACGCTAATGTTGTGGACAGTGGTGCAAAAGGATTTGTTGATATTCTTGAAGGGATGCAGTCCTTTATTCAAAATGGAAATTTAAGAAATGTGAGTCATTATGACCTACCGACACCGCAAGTCGGGAGCCACGAATTCTTAAAAGGTGATGACATAAAATATCGTTATTGCACGGAAGCGTTATTGGAAAATTGCAGCATTGATTTTATAGAATTAAAAAATAACGCAAAACAATATGGTGATAGCGTTGTCGTTGCAGGTTCGCCTGAGAGATTGAGACTGCATATGCATACGAATGAACCTGCTTTGTTGTTTGAATATTTACAAGAAAAGGCGACGCTTCGACAAATTAAAGCCGACGATATGCTTCGTCAGTACCAGGCGAGTCACGAGGCAAAATATAAAATTGCGTTAGTAACGGACTCCGCTGGTGATTTACCGCCTGAATTCATTAATGAGCATCAAATACATGTAATCCCTGTTAATATTATTTTCGGAGATAATAATTATCTCGATAAAATAACGATGACGGCGAAACAATTTTATCAAATGATGGATAATGCGCCGATGCATCCAACAACATCTCAAGCGAGTTTGGCCAATGTGAAGAACCTATTTGCTTTTTTAAGTACACATTACGAGACGGTGATAAGTGTTCATTTAGCTGGAAAATTGAGCGGCATGTACCAGCAAGCTAAAATTGCATCCGAAGAGTTTGATAATGTCCACGTTATTGATAGTTTCAATATTTCCGCCTCTCAAGCCTTGGTTGTTTGTAAAATTCAGCAACAAATTTTAGATGGGAAATCCGTTGAAGACATCATCGCAACTGTCGAGGCGTTGAAGGCGAATAGCCATTTATTTGTCGATGTCGTAACTATGAAATATTTAGTTCGAAGTGGGCGCGTGAGCCCCATGAAAGGACGCGTTGCAAATCTTTTAAATTTGAAACCCATTATTTCTTTAGCCGATGATGGCAGCGTAAAAAGCAGTGGCGCGTCCGTAACACGAAATGGAAATCAGAAAAAAATATTGGATCGAATTGCAAAATTATCCCAAGAGAAAAAGCTTTGGAATTATGCTATTGTCCACGGCGAGGCTGTCGATAGAGCCGAAGAATATGCAAGCAAACTGACGCAACTTACAGGCAGGCCGCCACTTTTTATCGAGGATATTTCGCCGGCACTTGGTGTCCATAATGGGCGAGGCGTTATAGGCGTTGGGATTATGTTTGATGAAAATTAGGGATTTATAGCCAAGTGACTTGACATAATTTCCGTCATTATTTTTTATCTGAAAAGTTACGTATTAGAAATGAAAGTGGAGCCCTAATCCAAAGAGCTGGACTTCTTGATATTCCAATGTGCTGAAGGGTAAATGCCCTTTGTAGTATTCTAAAATAATCATAAATGGATTTTCAGCGTTTCTTCCAAATTCCAACCCGAGACCAGCATTAAAATTCGGTTCATATTCATTTTGTTCATAAATCTTGACATCAACGCCATAAAGCCATCCAATATTATTGTTTTTTAAAAATGGCTTGGAGTAGAAATAACCACCTTGAAGTGCGAGACGTTTTCGGGCTGTATTGGGACTAAAATTATAGCCAATTCCATAGTAAACTCGAGCGTGACCCTTTTGAATTGAGTGGGTCACATCAATTTGCTCATAATTTAAAATCCGCGTATTCGGGACGAGATAATCATTACGCAACATGTAGTCATCACCGAGGTGAGACGATTGATGAAACAATGAAATGCGAAAAACAGAGTCGAAATACTTATAATTAAAAACGGCTCCAATACGATAGTCGGCATTTTGTAATCCACCCATGAGCGTTTCGCCTGAATCGACAATTGTAAATTGAGAATGCACACCAAATTCGACCCCAAATTCATAAGCTTCGTTGGTGTTTTTATGGCTTCGCAAAATCATTTTTTGGATGCCTATATTTACGGGACTGTAGAGCTTTTCGGCATCACTTCCTTTTACATTATAAGAGAGCATGCTGGCATTTGTTGTAGCGACGGCTCGGTCAAGGATAATGGGTTGAAAAAATCGCCCCGAGGGCAGCCATTCATAGCGTGACGATTCTGTTGCAAAAGCCATCGGCAAAACACTTAAAAGAAAAATGAGAGAGCTTGCTATGTGAAATTTGTAAGGCTTTGTTTTCATATTATTATACAACTATCCTTTCAATAATACGAGGTACTGTGTTTAAAAGCAAGTTAAGAATGGGCGATTGATTGATGATTATAAT